>WNFI01391344.1_pt1 | contig 47411 bp, 54 predicted proteins | sample 5400471 | NCBI WGS metagenome assembly WNFI01 (sample SAMN13153348, study PRJNA577476) | soil metagenome | isolation source: 100 cm saprolite on Douglas fir-dominated hillslope | place: USA:California | collected 2013-09-17
CGCCATGTCGCCGACGACCCAGGCGATCAGCACCACGCCGACGATGATCATCACCGACTGGAACAGATCGGTCATCGCCACCGACCACATGCCGCCCCAGACCGTGTACCCCAGCACCACGACGGCGCCGAGGATGATGCCGTTCTCAAGCGAGATCGCGCCGTTCGTGAGCGTCGAGAACGCGAGGCCGAGCGCCGTCATCTGCGCTGCGGTCCAGCCGAGGTAGGAAATGCTGATGACCACGCTGGTGCCGAGCTCCATCGTGCGGCCGTAGCGCTTGCGGTAGAAGTCGCCGATGGTGAGCAGGTCCGTGCGGTAGAAGGCGCGCGCGAAGAACAGCGCGACGATGACGAGGCAGAACGAGGAGCCGAACGGGTCGGCGATGATTCCGCCGAGGCCGCTCTTCGCGAACTCCGCCGACACCGAGAGCACGGTCTCCGCACCGAACCAGGTCGCGAAGACCGTCGCGGTGTTCATATAGAGGGGCAGGCTGCGCCCGGCGACGATGTAGTCCTTCGAGTTGTGCACCCGCTTCGCCGCCCACAGTCCGATGGCGATGGTGGCGACCAGATACAGAATGACGAAAGCGATCAGCATGCGGGTCGAATGATAATCAGAAAGCGAACACGGCGATCAGGATCAGGCCCGCGGCAAGCACCACCAGCAGCGCGCTGAGCAGGTCGTTGCGTCGCGCATTCTCGTCCGCCAGCCGTTCCAGTGTGACGCGCAGCTCGCCGAGAGGGTCCTGCGAGAGCGCGCGGTGCACGAGCCGCGGCAGCTGCGGCAGGGTCGCGGCCCAGAGCGGCGCCTCGTGCAGGAGCGCCTTCAGCACGCCGCGCCAGCCCACCTGCTCCCCCATCCAGCGCTCCAGGTATGGCTTGGCGGTCTTCCACAGGTCGAGATCCGGGTCGAGCTCGCGGCCCAGGCCCTCGATGTTGAGCAGGGTCTTCTGCAGCATCACGAGCTGCGGCTGTACTTGCATGTCGAAACGGCGCGCGGTCTGGAACAGGCGCAGCAGCAGCTTGCCGAAATAGATCTCCTTCAGCGGCCGCGCGAACACCGGCTCGCAGACGGCGCGGATCGCGGCCTCGAACTCCTCGACGCGCGTGCCGGCCGGCACCCAGCCGGCGTCGAGGTGCGCCTGCGCCACCCGCCGGTAGTCGCGATTGAAGAACGCCAGGAAATTCTGCGCCAGGTAGCTCTTGTCGCGGTCGGTGAGCGTGCCCATGATGCCGAAGTCGAGCGCGATGTAGCGGCCCTTCGCTTCTCCCTCGGTGGCGACGAAGATGTTGCCGGGATGCATGTCGGCGTGGAAGAACCCGTCGCGGAACACCTGGGCGAAGAAAATCTCTACGCCGATCCGGGCAAGCAGGGGAATATCAATTCCTCGTTCCTTTAGAACCTGTACCTGAGAAACCGGCGTGCCGCGCATGCGCTCCATCACCATTACGCGCTGCGAGCACAGCTCCCAGTGCACCTCCGGGACGACCAGCAGGGCCGAGCCGGCGAAGTTGCGCCGCAGCTGACTGGCGTTGGCCGCCTCGCGCATCAGATCGAGCTCTTCGTCGAGGTGGCGCTCGAACTCGGCGACCACCTCGCGCGGCTTGAGGCGCCGCCCCTCGGCCCATAGCCGCTCCGCCAGCGCCGCCGCGGTCTGGAGCAGCGCCACGTCCCTCGCGATCGCCTCCTCGACCCCCGGCCGCAGCACCTTGACCGCGACCTCGCGGCCGTCGTGCAGGGTTGCAAGGTGTACCTGCGCGATCGACGCGCTCGCGACGGGTTGTCTTTCGAACTTCAAGAACAATTCACCGATCGACCGGCCCAGCGACCTTTCCACTTCATTGATCGCGATTTCGGAGGGAAAGGGCGGCACCTGGTCCTGCAGCTTGGCGAGCTCGTCGGCGATGTCGAGCGGCAGCAGGTCGCGCCGGGTCGACAGTACCTGGCCGAACTTGACGAAGATCGGGCCCAGCGCCTCGAGGGCCTCGCGCAGCCTCCTTGCGCGCGGCTCCTTTCTGCGGAAAAAAACAAACAGGACGTTGCGCGACAGGCTGGGTACGAACTCGTGCAGGCCGAAACGCAGCCCCACGCTGAAGATGCGCGCCAGCCTGGCGAGCCTAGCCAAGGCGGCGGATCCGCTGTTCCAGGCGCTCGACGCCGTCGCGCAGCCCGGCGGCGGCGCCGGCGAGCGCGTCGAGCTCGGCGCGCCGCACCAATAGCCGGCTCTCTTCGGCCAGATAGTCGGCCAACGCCTCGGCGAGCCGCTGCGCCGCGTCCGCCTGCCAGGCGGCGAAACGGCGTAGCGCGCCGGCCAGCCGGTGCGCCGCGACGTCGCCTGCCAGCCGCGAAAGATCTTCCTCGAAATCCCAGCGCAGGTTGCGCGCCAGCAGCATGACCGCATCGGCCAGCTTTGCGTTTCCGGAAACTTCGACCGCATGCAGGAAGTGCTCGTTGCCGCGCAGCAGAGCCGCCGGCGCTTCGGCTTTCAAAGTAATCACCAGCGATGGTGTTGCATCCGCCGTCGCCCCGCCGAGAAATCCGTCTTCCTGGACGGCAAAACGCAACGCCGGAAGCGGCGGCGCACGCAGCTCGACGACCTCCGTCGCAAACGGCGCCAGCCGCTCGCGCGCCCAGGGCTCTCCGGCAAGAAGGTGGTTCAGCGCTTCAGAGAGAAGCTTATGAATCAAGAATTGAACCCAAGAAGTGAATGAAAAAGGCCACCAAGGGTGGCCTTTTTTGCGCTCCTATCCGCCGACCCCTACTGCATCTGCTGGATGCCGGCGAGCAGCCAGCCGCTGGAGCCGTCGGCCGGTTTGACGAGGTTCCACACCTCCTCGAACCCGGCAGGCGCCGTTCCCGGCGTCTCGCGCACCGTGCCCGAGAAGCGCACGCTTGCCCAATGCCTGTTGCCTTCGGTCGCGACTTCGAGCAGGTCGGCATCGAGCGCGACGACATCGGTTTGCTGCGCGCCGCGCTCACTCGCATCCTTGCGCAGTTCGTCGAACATCTCGCTGGTGGTGAACTCGCGGATCTCGTCGAGGTTGCCGAGGTCGTTGGCCACCTGCAGCTTGACGAAGTTGAGCTTGGCGCCGCGCAGGAAGCCGGCCGTGTCGAAGTCCGCGGGAATGCTTTGCTTTTGGGAAGAAGCGCCAGATGGGAGGGGCGCGGCAGGCAGCCTTATCGTTTCCGCGCCCACGCCGGCAAATTGGACCGGCCGGGGCGCCGCCTCCTCGCGCCGGCGCGCGAGCGCCTTGTACGCCACGACTCCGATGATCGCGAGCAGCGCGAGCAGCAGTACGCCGCCGAAGCCGCTGCCGCCGAACATCGAGCCCAGCAACCCGCCGAGCGCCAGGCCGCCGAGCATCGGCAGCCAACGGCTGAGACCGGTTGGCGCGGCCTGTCCAGCGGGGGCCGCTTGCTGCTGCGCCGGTTGCGCCGGCGTCGACGGAGTACTTGTGACGCTGCGCTGCGCGCCGACGGAGCGGCTGCCGCCGAGCCGCTTCGCTTCGGCATCGTTCACCGCGAGCACGACGCCCAGCGCTACGGCGCAAAGTCCGATCAGCAGATTTTTCATGGTTGGATCCTTCGGAGACGCCTCCGAGCCGGTCATCCTATCACTAGAGGCGATACCCCCGATGCACCGCCACGGCGCCGGCGGCGAGATTGAAGAACTCCACCTTCGCGAACCCCGCGCCCTCCATCATCTGCGCGAGCGCCGCCTGGTCCGGATGCACGCGGATCGACTCGGCAAGATACCGATATGCGGCAGCGTCGCCCGCGACGCGCTCGCCGAGCCAGGGCAGAACCTTGAACGAATACAGGTCGTAGGCGCGCTCGAGCGGCTTCCAGATCTTCGAGAATTCCAGCGCCACCAGACGTCCGCCGGGCTTGAGGCAGCGCGCCATTTCGCTGAGCGCCGCCTCCTTTCGCGTCATGTTGCGCAGGCCGAAGCCCACCGTCACGCAATCGAAATAAGCGTCGGGAAAGGGCAGGCGCTCGGCGTCGCACTGCACCGCGGGCGCAAGCACGCCCGCGTCCAGCAGGCGGTCGCGGCCGCGCTCGAGCATGCGCAGGTTCAGGTCGGCGAGCCAGACTTCACCTCCCGGCGTAACGCGCCGGGAGAGGGCGCGGGCAAGGTCACCACTGCCCGCGGCCACGTCCAATACCCGCTCGCCGGGCCTCGGGCGCGCGATTTCGACGGTGAACGCCTTCCACGCGCGGTGCAGCCCGAGCGACATCAAATCGTTCATCAGGTCGTAGCGCCCGGCGACCCGGTCGAAGACGGCCCCGACGCGGGCCGCTTTCTCATCCTTCAGGACTTTTTCAAATCCAAAATCGGTTTCTTCTTTCATTTGTCGCGACTCGCGCCGGCGGCCTCGAGCCTGGCAAGGTACTCCTGCCACATGCGGTCCTGGTTGCGGCCCAGATGGTAGAGATAGTCCCAGGAATAGATGCCAGTGCTGTGACCGTCGGAAAAGCTCGGCTGCACTGCGTACGAGCCTACCGGCTCGAGCGAGCGGATCTCGACCTCCTGCTTGCCCGTCTGCAGCACCTCCTGGCCGGGGCCGTGGCCGCGGACCTCGGCCGAAGGCGAATACACGCGCAGGAATTCGTATGGCAGCCGGAACACCTGGCCGTCGGCAAAAGCGATCTCCATGGCGCGCGAGCGCTGATGGAGCTTGATCTCGGTCGGGACCGGCGCTTCCACTGCCGGGTTACGCCGCCTTTTCGTAGGCGACGCGCTCGAAATCGGTGCCGCGCTCGACCAGCTCGGTCAGGTTCACGCGATGCGCGGACTCGCCGTGCACCTCGATGGTTCGCCCGGGCTTGTACCAGCCCGCCGGCAGCACCAGCGTCGGCGGCGAGCTAAGCGCCTGAACCGCGCTGAGCGTGAGCGCCGGGACATACAACTCCGCCTGCACGTTGAGGCCGGTGGGGCGCACCGCGATACCGCCGGGCAGCCCGGGCAGCAGCTTCACGCCGGCATGCAGGTCGCCGTTCTCCGCCGCCATCAGCCAGCGCACCTGCCCGAGCATGAACTTCTTCGCGTCGCCCGGGCGCACGACGATAAGCTGGCCGTGCGAATAGCGCCTGCCGGGATCGGCGGCCTTGCGCACGATGCGCAGCCCCTGGGCGCTCTCGTCCTCGAGCTGCCAGCGCTCGAGGGCGAAGCCGTGCGCGTCGCTGTAGTCGTCCTCCTCGCGCGTGCTCACCCGGCCGAAGGTTGCGATTTCCTCCTGCTGTTTCTTGCTGAGCTCCTTCTGCTCGCCGGTCGGCTGGCGGAACGCCTGCCCCGTCAGGTAGTAGTGGATCGCGGGAAGCTCGCTGCAGGCTTCCGCCGTCTCGCCCACCGGCTTGCGATCGCTGGCGCGGCCGGGCTTGGGCTGGCACCACTGGCGGTAGAGGAACACCAGCAGATGCTCGCAGGCGGGCTGCACGCAGTCCTCGCCAAGGGCGAGCTTGGAGGGCGCCTCGCCCTTGCGCAGCAGGCCGACGCGGTTGCGCAGGCTCTTGGCGAGCTTGCGGGTGTCGAGATAGCGCGCCTCGCCGGCGCTTGCCGGGGGATCGGCGCGCTCCGGGCAGCGATCGCCGGCCAGATCGGCGATCAGCGGCGGCAGGCCCTCGCCCTCATCGACCCGGTCGGTCTGCACTTCGAGCTTCACCGCCCAGCGCTCGAGCAGGAAGGCGACGAAAGTGAGCTGGCGCTGGGAAAGCTCATTCGGGTTCGCGAGCGCCATCAGCACGGCGCGGGAGTAGGCGATGCGCGGCGAGGTATCGTGCACATCGCGGTTGAGAAAGTCCTTCACCGCCTCGTCGGTGATGCCCAGGCGCTCGGCGGTGGCGTACACCTCGTGCAGCCCGTGCCAGTCCTGGTGCGACACCTCCCGGTAGGCGCGGTAGTGATGGAACATCCTCAGGCCCGAGTACGCGAGCGCGCGCTGGCAGATGAGCGCGGCCTGCGAGCGCATGCCGGCCTCGCCGTTGACTGCGGCCTCGAGGCAGCGCAGGTAGCCGAGGCGTATCTCCTCCCACAGCTCCTTGGTGTCCTCGAACACCGCAGCCTCGGCCTCCGCCATCGGCAGCGCCCGGTTGGTGAAGCGCTTCGCCTGCTCGATCTGCACGAAATTCACGGCCTCGCGCAGCGTCTCCAGCACCGCAAGACGCACCGCGGCGCTCGCCGGGAAGCGGTTGAACTCCTCGGCCTGGGTGAGCAGCTCGTACTGCGCGGTCGAGACGTTGGCGAGCGGCACGTGCTCGAGCCAGGCCTTGCAGCTCGCGGCATCGGCAAACTCGGGCGCCGCCTTCGGGGAAAGATCAGGCAGGGTCATCGATCGAAGAATATAGTCGGCCTGCGCCCCGGTGTCATCTTCGTCATGCGGCCTCGGCGAATATGTCGCGGTAGCTTGCATAGTAGCTGCCCGACAGCGTGGGGAAGACGGCGATGAACATCGGCAATGCGAGCGAGGCCGGCGGAATTTCGGGCGATATCAGCCTCGCCAACAGCACCACCAGGGCGGTCAGCGCGAATATCATCGCCGCAGTCACGGCGCCGTAGGCAAGAAACGCGCGCCAGTTGATCAGGAACGCCAGGAAGCTCGCGAACAGCGCCTTCGCGGCGCCGGTCGAGTGCCAGGCCGCCAGCGCCGGCGCGAACCAGAACATCATCATCACCGGCACATACAGCGCACCGAGCCAGGCGAGGCCGGCGAGCGGCTCCTCGGAGCGCTGCGCCTCGACGCCCGGCAGCTCGCCCGGAAGCAGGCTGATCACGCCGAAAATCGCGCCGAGGCAGGCAAGGTAGACCAGGCCGAGGGCGAGCTGCGCGCGCAGCCCCAGCCTGAACCCCTCCACGAGCAGCGCCGGCCCGATCGGCGCGCCGCGGCTCGCGGCGCGGGCCACGGCCATGAAGCTCACCGAAAACGAGGGCGTGAACACCGCGGCAGCCGCGACCCCGGCCAGCGGGATGCTCCAGGCCAGCATCATGAAAAGCAGGTAGCCGAATACGAGGGCCATCCAGCCCAGGGGCGCGGCGCGGAAAAAACGCCAGCCGTCGGCGAGCCAGTACGCGCCGCGCGCGACCGACACGATGCGGGCCTGCAGCCTCGCCTCGCCCCGATTCATTCCGTCCACGGCGCCTTCCCCGCGATTCTCGTCGCAAGGATGCGGCGAAAGTGCTCGGGATCGTGCGCGTGGACCAGCATGCCCGGCCGCGGCAGATGAAAGTCGTGCAGGCGCGAGAGCCAGAAGCGCAGCGCCGCGCCGCGCAGCATCACCGGCCAGGCGTCGCGCTCCAGCGCCTCGAACGGCCGCACCGCTTCGCAACCCGTGAGCAGCGCGCGCGTGCGCGCCTCTTCGAGCCGGAGATCGGACTGCGGATCGACGAGGCACCAGTCGTTGGCGCAAACCGCTACGTCGTAGAGCAGGCAATCGACGCCGGCGAAGTAGAAATCGATCACGCCGGAAATGCGCCCGCCCTCGAACAGCGCGTTGTCGCGAAACAGGTCGGCGTGCACCGGCCCGCGCGGCAGATCCGGGAATCGATGCTGCGACTGAAACAGAATTTCACTATCAAGAAAATCATATTGAGATTTTTTCAGGAAAGGCTTGATTTCCTGCGCCGCAAGGCGCCACCACTTGGGGCCGCGCGGATTCTCCAGGTAGCCGCCGTAGGAGCGGCCGGCGAGATGCATCCGGCCCAGCAGCATGCCGAGCTCGCCGCATTCGGCCGCGCCGGGACGGTCGATCGACTTTCCGGGCAACCGGGTCACCAGGGCCGCCGGCTTGCCGTTGAGGCTTTGCAGATAGCGGTCGGAAAGATCCGCGATGGGCGCCGGGCAGGGGATGCCGTGGCGCGCGAGGTGCGCCATCAGGTCAAGATAGAAAGGCAGCTCCTGCGCCGGCAACCGCTCGAACAGCGTGAGGACGTAGCGGCCTTGCGCGGTGGTGACGAAGTAGTTGGTATTCTCGATGCCCGCCTTGATCGGCTCGAAGCCGGCGAGGCGGCCTACGGAGTAATTGCGCAGCCAGTCCGAGAGCTGGGCCTCGCTGACGGGAGTGTAAACAGACAAGCGTCAGTCGAAGGTGTGAATCGGCCACATCGGCACGCGCAGGCCGTCGTCGAGCGAATCGCGGCGCACCCAGTTGCCGTTGCCGGAGGTGTCGAGCAGGTAGTACGGCTTGCCCCCGGCCGGCGTGACCTTGAGCATCACCACGCGCCCGCCTTCCCTGATCTCCTCGACCTTGTCGCTCTCCTGGACCGGGATCCGCACCGAGGGCTCGTCCGGGCCGGGAATCGGCGGCGGCGGCGGCGGCTCGGGCAGCGGCTCGAGCTTCGGCGCGCGCGGCTGCGCCAGCGCTGCCGCCGCAAAAATCGCAAGTAACAGGAAAACAAGGCGGCGCATGGACGAGTTTTGGATTCCTGCCGATTCTACTAAAGGTTCGATATGTATCCCTTGACAGCAAGTAAGAATTAAGGCACTATCTGTCCATAGGGAGTAATCATATGGACAAATTCACCCGCAAGCAGTTTCAAGCCCAATACCCGGACGATTCAGCCTGTCTTTTGGCGATCCTTGAAAGGCGCTACGGCAAGGCTGACGCCTGCCCGAAGTGCGGGATCGTCGGCAAGCTGACGCGGATCGAAGGCCGCCGCGCCTTCGCCTGCAAGGAGGGTTGCCACACCTACCCATGCGCCGGGACGATCTTCGAGCATTCGTCCACGCCGCTGACAGACTGGTTCTATGCCATGTATCTCATGACCGCGACTCGGAACGGTGTCTCGGCCAAGGAGCTACAGCGGCAGCTTGGCGTCACCTACAAATGCGCTTGGCGCATCGGCCACCAGTTACGCCTGCTCATGTCGGCTAGGGCCAAGGCGCAGACTCCCGGCCCATTGTTCGGCCATGTCGAAATGGACGAAACGTACATCGGCGGTCGCCGCAAGGGTGGACGCGGTCGCGGCGAGTTCATGAAGAACAAATCCGTTGTGTTCGGCATGGTCCAGCGCAAAGGCGCGTTACGTGGTCATGTCGTCGCCGACGAGAACGCGAATACGCTCATCCCGATCATTCAGGCGAACGTAGCTCCCGGCACAACGATTTCAACTGATCGCGCTGTCGGCTACAAACCGCTCGGGCGTCTTGGCTACCAGCATGGCAGGGTGAATCATCAAGCCGAAGAGTGGAAGCGCGGCGACATTCACACAAACACAATTGAAGGCTTCTGGTCGCATCTGAAGCGCGGCATCAAGAGCACCCATGCCAGCGTGTCACGCCAGCATCTTCAGAAGTACGTGGACGAGTTCGCATTCCGCTACAACAACCGGAAAGCGCCTGCGGAGATGTTTGGACGACTCCTACGGCAAGTTAGTCGCGCGGATTCTTCCTCTTAACTCCTAAGATCGCATCGTCTAACAACTGGTCGAAGCGCCGCCGATGTTCGAGTGTGTCGCCTGGGTTGCCAGGGCGCGCACGTTCTTTCCGTTTAGTTTTGCTTTTCTTTGTCTTTAGCCGCGCCACTCTCGATCCGTTTTAGCGCCTTTATTCGAAGCTCAACATACTCCTTCAAGAACTCGTAGTCCTCAATCGTTGGGGGGACGACGAACTGAAAGACAGCCTTCTGCGTCGTCCCGATCAGGACGGATTCGGCAGTTAGCGCAAGGGCGGAAGCCTTTGGCAATGGCATAGGCATTCCTGTACTTGGTAATTCGGCAGCACTTCCCTGATTCATCGTTTGTGACGCCTCAAGCTGATCCTCATGACTCTCATTATGCACAGACTCGAAGTCTTTAGCAGCAGATTTGGTAAATGATTCATTTTGCTGCATTATTTTAACTGCTCGAAGTGCAGTAGATTGGTTAAAGCCGCGATCCAAGACTAAATGATGGTTCAATGTGGCCTCTGATGGCAACTGGCCTTCAGGCGAGTTCGCATAGATTTCAGCTGCCACAGCCGGAGTCAGCGCGGCCTGCCGCTTGAAACTCTCCCGATCCTTCGAGTCCGGGCGGGTATCCAGGAGGATGCGTAGGGCCAGTTCTGTCAGGCGGAGTTTCCGGTTGGCACCGGCTCCCTCATCCACCATTAGGCCGTAGCTTTTCATGGCTGCGGCAGTTTGTAGCGCCCCGCTGCTTGAGGGACTGTATTTCCAGTGCTGGGCAGCTACAGCAAAGGGTGCGCTTCCGCGCTTCTCCTTGTCGAAGAACTGTTGCGCCCGGCCTATTGCCGTCTCAAGGGAAATAAACGGGAAATTTGGGCTGCGCTCCAGCGGCTTACGTTCTTTTGGCTCTGGCATGGGCATTCCTGTACTTGGTAATTCGCTCATCCTAAACCCAATCTCAGATAGGCGCAACCCAATCTGAATGCTATTCAGTCATGCCCTGGCAGGACAGGCTGTTGCGCCATTCAGATTAGAGGCGTATAACGTAGGGCGGGACGCTTCTATCGAAGGAGAACGGCCATCAGGATCTAATACAGAGGCTCAGACGGCCATGCCACCGGCACTGAGCCCAAATGGAAAAGGCCCGATCAGTCTTGGTCTTGGCGGACGGACTGAATCGGGCCGGTGTGGCGCTGCTGCTAGGGGAGTGCAGGCTTGCCGTCCAGGCCTTCTAAACCACGGGCGGGGGATTCAACTTCCCTACTCTCCACTTTTTACATTATATGCCGGTTCACGCAAATTGTGTAGTTAAGTACATTATTTCAGCAACTTAGCATTTAGAACAAAAGCTGCCCTACTCCGGTCAAACCATGCGGAACATTGCGATTTTCGCAATAGAAAGCTACTCTTGCAGACGTACCCGGTCAGGAGCCAGCAATGGCAGCGCAACTGAAGGAAACTCCGACTCTTACAGAGTCCGAGAGCAGGCAGCTCGTGAAGACGGTGGCCAAAACCACCCTGACGCCTACCCGCAAGGAGGCGCTGGAGAAGTTCGCCCGTATGGCTCACGAGGCCTACGGGAAGCCAATCATCCTCCGCAATCCCAAGTAGTACGTTCCTCGGAGGCCCTGTGGCCTTCGAGGTAGTTTTCCGGCAACTCTCCGAAGAGCATTTACAGGCCCTGCCGAAATTCGGCTGCGGGCGGGCAAGTCTCGACGGTTTTCTTGTGGAAGATGCTCACAACTTCCACAAATATGGCCTGACCCATACGACGCTGGTCTATGTCCAGGGCGATGATGCCATCGCTGGCTATTTCAGCCTGTCCTCAGATGCGGTCAAGCTGTCTACTTTCGAGACGGGGGAATTGGGGTTGCCCTTCGACGCAGAAATCTCCTACTTCCCCGCCGTAAAGATCACCAAGTTTGCTGTGCATACCAAGTACCAGAGGGCAGGCCTCGGGATGCAGCTGGTAAACGCAATCCAAGGTCTGGTCTACGCAGATGGTAGATCCGTGGCGACAAGGCTGCTAACTGTGGATGCGGTAAACAAGCCTGACGTTGTGGCCTTTTATACAAAAGCCGGTTTTGAAGAGTGCCTGGCGGCCAAAAAGGAATTACGGCAACAGCAGGCACGCGAGACCGTCCTGATGTTCAAGGACATCTACACGGAAAATTAGGCCCAATTATCTGGACATAATCGGTCCCGATAATTCGTAGTTATCCTCTTCAAAAAGTTACAGTCTTGTAACTCCCCGCAGGTTAGTACCTTACTAACGTCCCAATTTGGGACGCTTCTACGTCCCGCCTAGTCCCGGTTTGTCCCGCCTCATCCCGCTACTTGGCGTCAAGGGAGACATATCAAAGGTTCAGCAGAACCTCCCTCTCCGCCGGCGAAGGCTCGAAGCTGCGCTTCTCGTAGAACGCGAAGATGGCATCGACCACCTGCTTCGGCTCGTCGCACACCTGCACCAGATCGATGTCGGCCCGGTCGATCATGCCCTCGGCGGCGAGCCGATCGCGAAACCATTCCAGCAGGCCGCGCCAGAACGGCTCGTGCACCAGGACGATCGGCATCTGGCGCGTTTTGCCGGTCTGCACCAGCGTCAGCGCCTCGAACAGCTCGTCGAGCGTGCCGAAGCCGCCGGGGAGCACGATGTACGCGGTGGCGTATTTCGCGAACATCACCTTGCGCGCGAAGAAGTGCTTGAAGCGCAGGCTGATGTCCTGGTACTGGTTGGCGAGCTGCTCGCGCGGCAGATCGATGTTGAGGCCGACCGCGAGCCCCTTGCCGGCGAATGCGCCCTTGTTGGCCGCTTCCATAAGCCCCGGCCCGCCGCCCGAGATCACGGTGAAGCCGGCGTCCGAGAGCAGCCGCGCGGTCTCTTCCGCGAGCCGGTAATAGGGCGAGCCGGCCCGGATGCGCGCGCTGCCGAACACCGAGACCGCCGGGCGAATGCCCGTGAGCCGCTCGGTCGCCTCGAAGAACTCTGCCATAATGCCGAACAGCTTCCACGCCTCGCGTGCGGAGATCTCGTGGCCAACTCCGGCCGGTTTCACTAGCTTTGCGTTTGTCATGTCGGGAATTGATCCTGAAAAGACGTTGTTGCTGGTCGACGGCTCGTCCTACCTGTACCGCGCGTTCCACGCGCTGCCCGAGCTGAAGAGCCCGAAGGGCGAGCCGACCGGCGCCATTTACGGCGTGCTCAACATGCTGCGTAAGCTCGCGAGCGATTATAAGGCGCAGGCGCGCGCCTGCGTGTTCGACGCCAGGGGCAAGACCTTCCGCGACGACGCGTATGCCGACTACAAGGCGACCCGCTCGGCGATGCCCGACGATCTCGCCTTGCAGGTGGAGCCGCTGCGCGAGGCGGTCGAGGCCCTCGGCTGGCCGGTGCTCAGCGTCGAGGGCGTCGAAGCCGACGACGTCATCGCCACCCTCGCCGAGGAAGCGAAGCGCAAGGGCTGGCGCTCGATCATCGCGACGCAGTCGACAACATCCCGGGCGTGGAAGGAGTCGGTCCCGGCTTCGCCGCAAAATGGCTGAACCAGTACGGGTCTTTGGACAATCTGGTCGCCAATGCGGGCCAGATTCCCGGCGTTCGAGGTGAAAATCTCCGAAAGAAGCTCGACTGGCTGCCGAAGGCGAAAGAGCTCGTCACCGTGAAACGCGATGTGCCTCTGCCGGTTTCCTTTGAAAAATTGTCTGAATACCAGACCGACCCGGCGCGCTTGCGCTCGCTCTATGAGCGCTTCGGTTTCAAGACCTGGTCGAGGGAAACCGAGGCTGCCGCTGCGCCTCCTGCAGCGGAAAAGCCGGCCGAGATGACCCGGGAGCGCCCGCCGGGACCCGAGAAGCGGAAGTACCACGCGATACTCGCCGAGGGAGATCTCGCAAACCTCGTGAAGAATCTCGAAGCGGCGCCGCTCGCCGGACTCGACACCGAATGCGTCGGCCTCGAGCCGATGAGCGCGCGCCTGGTCGGCATGTCGTTCGCGTTCGGCCGCGAAGCGGTCTACCTGCCGCTCGCGCATGAATATCCCGCCGCTCCCAGGCAGGTCGATTTCGACGCGGCGTTGAAAATGCTCAAGCCCTGGCTCGAGCGCGATGACCGCGGCAAGGTGGGCCAGAACCTGAAGTTCGATTCGCACGTGCTCGCCAACCAGGGTATCCGGCTCGCGGGCCGCGCCCACGACACGCTGCTCGAGTCCTACGTGCTCGAGGTGCACGAGCGCCACGATCTCGGCGCGCTCGCGCTGCGCCACTGCGGCTGGCAGACCATCGGCTACGACGACGTGACCGGCAAGGGAGCGGGGCGCATTGCGTTCTCCGCGGTGGACATCGCGCGCGCCACCGAGTACGCCGCCGAGGATGCCGACTGCGCTCTGACGCTGCACGATGTGCTGTATCCAAGGATCAAGCAGGACGAGAAACTGAGATTCGTTTACGAGAAGATCGAGATGCCGGTGTTGCCGGTCCTGTTCAGGATGGAGCGCAACGGCGTGCTGCTCGACGCGGCCAAGCTCGTGGCGCAGAGCCACGAGCTCGGCATGGAGATGCTGGCGATCGAGCAGAAGGCCTACCAGGCCGCCGGCCAGCCGTTCAACCTGAGCTCGCCCAAGCAGATCCAGGAGATCCTGTTCGAGCGCCAAAAGCTGCCGGTAAAAAAGAAGACGCCCTCGGGGCAGCCATCGACCGACGAAGACGTGCTTGCCGAGCTTGCGCACGATTACCCGCTGCCCAAGCTGATCCTCGAGTACCGGGCGCTCTCGAAGCTGAAATCCACCTACACCGACAAGCTGCCGAAGAGCGTGAATACCGCCACCGGGCGCGTGCACACGACTTACTCGCAGACCACGGCAGTGACCGGCCGCCTGGCCTCGAACGATCCCAACCTGCAGAACATCCCGATCCGCACTCCGGCAGGCCGGCGCATCCGCGAGGCTTTCATCGCGCCGCCGGGCAGCAGGATCGTGTCGGCCGACTACTCGCAGATCGAGCTCAGGATCATGGCGCACCTTTCCGGCGACGACAGCCTGAAGCGCGCCTTCGCACGCGGCGACGACGTGCATCGCGCCACCGCCGCGGAAGTGTTCGGCCTGCCGCTCGACAAGGTGAGCCACGACGAGCGGCGCGCCGCCAAGGTGATCAACTTCGGCCTGATCTACGGCATGTCGGCGTTCGTTCGGCCGCCGCCTGTGGCTGCCGGAGATGAAGAGCGGCGCGCCGGTGCGCCGCCAGGCCGCCGAGCGCGCCGCGATCAACGCGCCGATGCAGGGCACCGCCGCCGACCTGATCAAGCTGGCGATGGTTGCGGTGCAGGATTTTCTCGACAAAGAGCAAATGAAATCGATGCTGATCATGCAGGTACACGACGAGCTGGTTCTCGAGGTCCTTGAAAATGAATTGCCCGTGGTGAAAGAGCGGGTGCGCGATCTCATGCAAGGCGTCGCCAGGCTCGACGTCGCGCTGGTGGTCGATGTCGGCGTCGGCGCTAACTGGGACGAGGCGCACTGACGCGCCGCAAGGCCCAGAAGTTGAATCCGCAGTAGACAAGGAACGAAACCGTCCACGAGGCGCCGACGGTCTGAAGCGAAAGACCGCTACCGGGCATCACGAGCAAAACCGCAAACAGAGGCAGCGACAGGAACTCGCCGAGCGCGATCTCTCGCGTACGCCGCAGGGCGTAGAGAGCGAAAAGCGGGATCCACGAAGCGATGCGCACGACGCTGCCGGCAAAAAGCAGCGCCACGGCGCCGTCGGGGGCGCCGAAATCGGCGTCGTACAGCGCTGCGAGAAGCGGCCGCTGGGCCAGATACAGCCCGGCAAAGACGACGGCAGCGGGCAGAAGCGTCACAGCGGCGGCCCGGCGCAGCTCGACCAGGAACTGCGGGCTGCCGCGCGTCGCGGCGAAACGCGGCAGGAAATGCACCGACAGGATGCCGCCCGCGAAGCCGCACACCCAGTCGGAAACCCGCCACAGGGCCTGCAGCACGCCCGCCTCGTGCCACGACAGCGCCTCGCCGACCACGCCGCGCGCCACGACCATGGAAAGCGGACTGAGAATTCCGATCGCAAGCCCGGGCAGGACGTAACGCCGCAACGGATGCGAACGCGCCCGGAAGCGCGGCTTTGCCTCGCGTTTTCCGGGCAGGAAGAGAACCGCCAGGGCCGGAACGGCCTGCGAAACTGCAAGCAGCGGGAGGAGCAGATTCTCCGCAGCGAGCATGGATACGGCGAGCGCGAGCAGTACCGAGCCGGCGGCGAGCCCGAGCATCAGGCTGCGACGCTGCTGGCCGAGCCACAGGCTGTTCACCAGTCCAGGAATCACCGCGATCCAGCCCGCCGCGGCGGCGAGCGCGAGCAGCGCAGGCGATAGCTTCCCGCCCGACAGCAAGTTCTGAAACAGCAGGCCGGCAATGCCCGCCGTGACCGCGACGGGAAACGCCGCACGCAGCCCGAGCCTCAGCGCCTCGCGCAGCAAATCATGCTGCCGTTCGGCCCGCTTCGTCCTCGCGACGTAGACGGAAAGTCCCGCGCCCACGCCGGCGAGCGCGACGCCTGCCACGAGCTCGATCACCGAGCCGAGCTGCGCCCAAAGCGCGACCAGCTCGCCGCCGCCGCGCACCGCCAGCACCTTGTCGATCGCCGATCGGCCGGCGAGGCCTGCGGCGATGACGGCGAGGGCGAGGAGGAGCTTGATGGGGGCCCGCTATTGCAGCGCGCCGAATACTTTCCTGATGATGCTGGCGCCGGCGGCGAGCGGATCCTTGCGAATTCGCTTCTCCTCCTCGGCCACCATCAGATAGAGGCCGTCGAGCGCTTTTTGGGTCACGTACTCGTCGAGGTTCGATTGCTCTTTCTTGACGAGGCCGAGGGTTGCGCCCTTTTCGGCGTACTCGTTATAGCGCTGCGCCAGGCCCACTCTCTCGGTCGCCTTCTTCACGATCGGCAGGAAGCGGTTGTGCAGCTGATCCTTGGTCGTTCTCTGGAAGTACTCGGTGCCCGAGGTCTCGCCGCCAGTGAGGATGCCCTTGGCGTCCTGCACCGTCATCTTGCGCACCGAGTCGACGAACAGCTGCCGCGCCTCGGGAACTGCGGCCTCCGCGGCGCGATTCATCGAGACCACCAGCTCGTCGGCGTACTTTCCCATGCCGACGCGGCGCATCAGCGCCTCGGCGCGGGTCAGCGAGTCGGGAAGCGGGATCCTGACCTTCGGATTGCCGAGAAAGCCGTCGATCTGCCCGAGCACCGCCACCGCATGCTGCGAGCCTTTCTCGAGCGCCGCTTTCAGACCGGCGACCGCTTCCCTGTTGGTGATGCGGTCCAGCTGCGCCATCGCCGGGAGCGCGCAATGCATGACCGCGGCGCCGGCCGAAACAAGAATTGCCTTACGCAACGCCTGCGTCATGCGCCTGACGATCGGCGTGGTACGAGGAGCGCACCATCGCGCCGACCGCCGCGTGCCTGAATCCCATCCCGTTCGCCTCTTTTTCGAACATCGAAAAAGCATCCGGATGCACGTAGCGCTCCACCGGAAGGTGGTGCGGCGAAGGCTGCAGGTACTGCCCGATCGTGAGCATCTCGACGTCGTGGGCGCGCAGGTCGCGCATGACGGCGAGGATCTCGTCGTCGGTCTCGCCCAGGCCCACCATCAGACCGGACTTGGTCGGAATTTTCGAATGAGCTTCCTTGAACTTCTTCAACAGTTGAAGCGAATTCACATAGTCGCCCCCCGGGCGCGCCTGCCGATAGAGCCGCGGAACCGTCTCCAGATTGTGGTTCATCACGTCCGGAGGCGCGGCGGCGAGAATCTCCAGCGCCCGTTCCAGCCGGCCGCGGAAATCAGGAACCAGGGTTTCTATCGTCGTCGCCGGGGAGGTTTTCCTTATTTCCGAAATGCAATCCACGAAATGCCGCGCGCCGCCGTCCCTGAGATCGTCGCGGTCGACGCTGGTGACCACGACATAGGACAGCTTCAGCCGCGCGATCGTCTCGGCAAGGTGCCTCGGCTCTTCGGCGTCGGGCGCGAGCGGCCGGCCGTGCGCCACGTCGCAGAACGGGCAGCGCCGGGTGCAGATGTCGCCGAGGATCATGAACGTCGCCGTGCCCTTGCCGAAGCATTCGGCGATGTTCGGGCACGCGGCCTCTTCGCAAACCGTATGCAGCTTCTGCTCGCGCAGGATGCGCTTGATATCGTGAAAGCGCGAGTCGGGCGTCGCGGCGCGCACGCGGATCCACGACGGCTTCAGCAACGCGTCGCGCGGCACGATCTTGATGGGAATGCGCGCGGTTTTCTGCGCGCCTTTTTCCTTTACGCCGGCTTCACGCATGCTCAAGGTTCTTCAGAAAAATATTTACCAGCCGCGAACCGAAAAAATCTCTTGATTGAGTAAAACCCAGGTCCTTCAACTGCGTCACGGCAAGACCCGGATAGCCGCAAGGGTCGATCGCCGCAAAGGGCGCGAGATCCATGTCGACGTTGAGGGCGAGCCCGTGATAGGCGCGGCCGCGCGCCACCCGGATGCCGAGCGCCGCGACTTTCGCGCCGTCGACGTAAACCCCCGGCGCGCCCGGCCTGCGCTCGCACCGTGTGCACGAATGCGCGCCGAGCAGATCGATCACCGCCTGCTCGAGCAGCCAGACGAAGCGCTTCACCTTGATGCCGCGCCTCGCGAGGTCCACCAGCGCATAAAGCACGATCTGGCCGGGGCCATGATAGGTGATCTCGCCGCCGCGGTCGGAGCGCAGCACCGGAATTCCGTTCTGAACGGCGGCTGCCGGCGCCCCCTGCCCCAGCGTGTACACCGGCGGATGCTCCACCAGCCAGATCTCATCCTCGGTATCTTCGGTCCTGCGAAGCGTGAAATCGCGCATCGCCCGCAGGGTAGGCCCGTAGTCGACCCTGCCGAGCTTCCTGATGCGGACTTTTTCGATGACCTGGCTCACAGCACCATGACGACGCTGGGATGGTCACAGAGATCCTGGTAGAGCGCGTCGAGCTGCTCGCGCGAAGTGGCGCGGACAATGCAGGTCACGCTCAGGTACTTGCCCTGCCGGCTGGGGCGCATCTCGATCGTTTCCGCCTTGAAGTCCGGCGCATGCTTCAGAACGATCTCCATGACGCTCTGTGCGAAGCGCGGCGCCTTGCGGCCCATCACCTTGATGGGGAAGTCGCAGGGAAAAGCGAGAGCGGACCCGTCCTCAGGCAGACACCGCCTCGCCGTGGCTATCCCTGAGGCCCGCGCGCATCACCTTTTGCTTGAACTCCTGGTAGAGCTGGTACATGCGCAGAAACACGGGACCGGGCCGGCCGTCGCCGATTTTTTTTCCGTCGAGCTCGATGATGGGAAACACTTCCTTCGAAGACGAGGTAACCCAGAGCTCATCGGCGCCGCGCACCTCGGCCTCGGTGATTTCCCGGAACTGCAGCGGCATGCGGTTCGCGGCCGCAAGCTCGACGACCACGTCGTAGGTTATTCCGGGCAGGATCAGGTTCCCTTTGGGCGGCGACTGGATCACGCCGCGCTTCACGATGAAGACGTTGGAGGCGGAAGCCTCGGTGAGCCTGGCGTCGCGGAACAGGATAGTCTCGGCGCCGCCGGCTTCCGCGGACAGCTGGCGCAGCAGGCAGTTGCCGATGAGCGAGATCGACTTGATGTCGCAGCGCAGCCAGCGATTGTCCTGCGCGCTCACCGCGGCGCCGCCTTTTTGCACCTGCTCCTGCGGCGGGTTCACCAGCGGATTGGACATCATGAAGACGGTCGGCTCGGCGTTTTTCGGAAAGGCGTGGTCGCGCCTGGCCGCGCCGCGCGTCACCTGGAAGTACACCGCCTGATCCTCGAAGGGCTGCGCATCGATCACCCGCAGGATGAAATCGCGCCATTGGGCGCGCGCGTACGGATTGCGGATGGCGGTCTCGGACAGGCTGCGCTCGAGGCGCGCAAGATGCTCGTCGAGCCGGAACGGAACCCGCGAGTACGCCGGAACGACCTCGTAAACGCCGTCGCCGAAGATGAAGCCGCGATCCAGGACCGAGACCTTCGCATCCTCGACCGGAAGAAATTTTCCGTTCAGAAAAACCATCAAAACCTCACTTGAACCAGAGCCTCAGTGTATCCCAGGCGCGGCGCCAGATGCCCGCCTCGGAGACCGCATCGAGAGCGACCAGCGGGTACTCGCCAAGCGGCTTGCCGTCGAACGTTACCCGCAGCGTGGCGACGCGCTGCCCCTGAGCGACCGGCGCGACCAGCGGCTGCTGGGAAGCGAGCTCGGCCTTGAGTTTGTCGGCCTCGCCCTTCGGTACGGTGACCAGCAAATCGCTCCTGAAGCCGGCGTTGACCGCGCGCTGCGATCCTTTCCAGATCTCGAGCGACTTGACCACGTCGCCCGCGCCGTGCAGCTTAACGCTGTCGAAGAACTGGTAGCCCCAGTTGAGCAGCTTCTGCGAGTCCTGCGCGCGCGTCGCCTCGGAGGTCGAGCCCAGAAGCACCGACAGGAGGCGCCGCTCGCCGCGCCTCGAGGACGCGATCAGGCAGTAGCCGGCGGCCTCGGTATGCCCCGTTTTCACGCCGTCGACGCTCGGGTCGATCCACAGCAGCCGGTTGCGGTTGGGCTGGGTGATGTTGTTATAGCGGAATTCCTTCTGCGAGTAGTACTGCCCGTACAGATCCGGAAAATCGCGGATCAGCGCGGCGCTCAGCAGGTACAGGTCCTGCGCCGTGCTGTAGTGGCGCGCATCGGGCAGGCCGGAGGCGTTCATGAAATGGCTGTTCTTCATTCCCAGCCGCGCCGCCTCGCGGTTCATCATCTGCACGAAGACTTCCTCGGCGCCGCCAACCGCCTCTGCAAGGGCGATGCAGGCGTCGTTGCCCGACTGCACCACCATGCCGCGGATCAGCTCGTCCACCGTGACCGGCCGGCCGGGCTGGATGAACATGCGCGAGCCCGGCGCCCGCCAGGCGCGCTCCGACACGCGGGCTTGCTGGTCGAGCGCGAGCTTCCTGTCGCGCACCGCGCCGAACACCAGGTAGGCGGTCATGAGCTTGGTGAGCGAGGCGGGCTCGAAGCGCTCGTCGGGCTTCTCGGCGGCGAGGATCTGGTTGCTCGACAGGTCGCCGATCAGCCACGATTTCCCCATGACCGACGGCGCCTGCGGCGCCGCGGCTTGCGCAACGGTACAAGCCAGGAGAGCAACGAGCAGGAAAGGGCGATGCATGGATTTGCCGAAAAAGGAGCGCGAATTATACGAGCGATACGGGCGAACTAACGGACCACGACGGTCTGCTAGCGGACCACCACGAGCGGCTTCAGGTTCAACTCGGCCTCGATGCGCTCGGCGATCGAGCGCGCGTCGTCGTTGCTGCGGTACGGCCCCACATGCAGGCGCCACAGGTTGCCGATCGACAGCACCTGGATGCTCTCGCTCAGCCAGGCGAGCTGGCGCGCGATGCGGCTGCGGTAATCCTCGGCGTTTGCGCGCGACGAGAACGCGCCGACCTGCAGGTAAACCCCCGATGGCAAGGGCACGGGATTCGGTTGCTCGGTCATGACCGGCTCGGCCGCTGCGACAGGTTTGCCGGCGTCCGCATCGATATTCTCGACCTCGACGCGCGCGCTGCCGGCGGCTACGTATCCCAGCCTGTAAGCCGCGGCGTACGAAAGGTCGATGATGCGCTCGGAATGAAACGGGCCGCGGTCGTTGACGCGCACCACCACGCTCTTGCCGTTCGCCATGTTGGTCACGCGAGCGTAGCTCGGGATCGGCAGCGTGCGGTGCGCGGCGCTCATGCCGTACATGTCATAGATTTCGCCGCTCGAGGTCTTCTGGCCGTGGAATTTCTTGCCGTACCAGCTGGCGACGCCGCTCTCGCGGTACGGCTGGTGCGAGCCGATCGGCGTGTAGTCCTTGCCGAATACCTGGTAAGGGCGATTGGCGTAGCGGTGCAGCGGCTCGGATCTGGGCACCGCGTCGGGAATCGAGGCGAGGTTCGGCGGCGGCGTCGCGCCCGGCCCGTCGTCCTTGTAATAGCCGCCTTTGGCGGGGGGCGGCTTGCTTTCAGGAGCCGGTTGCTCGGATCTTTGCGGCGCAGAGGAGCATCCCACGAGAAGGAGAACAATGGCAAAAGGAAGAAGTCTCACGCCTCGTACACCAGGTTGCCGGCTACCACCGTATAGCGGACCCGGCCGGCGAGCTCGTAGCCGGCGAACGGCGTGTTCTTGCCTTGGCTCTTCAGCGTCTCGGGGGCGATGCGCAGCGGCGCCTGCGGATCGAAGACCGCGAGGTCGCCCGGCGCCCCGACCGCCAGCTTTCCCGACGCCACGCTGAGAATGCGCGCCGGCTCGGAGGTGATGCGCGCCAGCGTCGGCCCGAGCGCAAGCTTTTGCGCGGCGCCCCACTTCAGCGCGAGCGGCAGCAGCAGCTCCAGGCCGGTGGCGCCCGGCTCGGCCTCGGCGAACGGCATGTTCTTGCCGTCCTCGTCGACCGGGGTATGGTCCGAGCACAGGCAATCGACGACGCCTTCGGCGAGACCCTTCGCCAGCGCGTCGCGGTCGCGCTGGCTGCGCAGCGGCGGCTCGAGCCGGCAATGCGAATCGAAATAGCCGAGATCCATGTCGCACAGGTGCACGTGATGAACGCCGACATCGCAGGTGACCGGCAGCTTCTGCGCCTTGGCCTGGCGCACCAGCTCGACCGCGCCGGCGCTCGAGAGCCGGCAGACGTGCACGCGGGCGCCGGTCGCGCGCACCAGCTCGAGCAGCGTGCCGAGCGCGATCGTCTCGGCAAACGCCGGAATCGCGGGAAGTCCGAGGCGGGTGGCCACTTCGCCGTCGTGCGCCACGCCGCCCTTGGCAAGCCACAGGTCCTCGGCGCGCAGCCACACCGGGAAACCGAAAGTCGCGGCGTACTGCAGCGCGCGCCACAGCACCTGGGTGTCGGCGATTGGCACGTTGGCCTGGGAAAACGCGACGCAGCCCGCCTCGGCTAGCTGCGCCATCTCGGTCAGCGCCTCGCCCTTGAGCTTGAGCGTCAGCGCGCCCACCGGGTAGACGCGGGCGCGGGAGAGCGCCTTCGCGCGCCGGCGCAGCATGTCGACCAGACCCGGCTCGTCCAGCGGCGGATCGGTATCGGGAGGACAGGCGAGGCTGGTGACGCCGCCGGCGACGGCGGCGTGCATTTCCGACTCCAGAGTGGCCTTGTACTCCTGGCCCGGCTCGCGCAGCCGCGCCGACAGATCTATGAATCCCGGGGCGACGACCAGGCCTTTCGCCTCTATCACCCGATCTGCTTTTTCGTTTTTCCCTTCGGAGATCTTTCCGTCGACAACCCATACGTCGCCGACGGCGTCGCGCCCGCTTGCCGGATCGACAACGCGACCGCCTTTGATATGCAGCCGCATCAGTTGCCCGCGACGATGCTCATGACCGCCATCCTGACCGCGATGCCGAAGGTCACCTGGGGCAGGATCACCGAATGCGGGCCGTCCGCCACCGTCGAGTCGATCTCCACGCCGCGGTTCATCGGCCCGGGATGCATCACGATCGCGTCGCGATTGGCAAGGGCGAGCTTGTCGCTGGTCAATCCGTAGTGCTTGTTGAATTCCTGCGCCGAAGGCAGCAGCGCGCCGCGCATGCGCTCGTTCTGCAGCCGCAGCATCACCACGACATCGGCGCCGCGCAGGCCTTCGCGCATGTCGTGGAAAACTCTCACGCCGAGCGCCTCGACGCCGCTCGGCATCAGGGTCTGCGGGCCGATCACGCGAACTTCGGGAGCGCCAAGCGTGGTGAGCCCGTGAATCAGCGAGCGCGCCACGCGCGAATGCAGGATGTCGCCGACGATGGCCACCGTCAGCCCCGAGAAATCCTTCTTGTAGTGCCGGATGGTGAACAGATCCAGCAGCCCCTGCGTCGGATGCGCGTGACGGCCGTCGCCGGCGTTGATGACGTGCTCGTGCGGCTTGACGTGGCGGGCTATCAGGAACGGCGCGCCCGATGCGCTGTGGCGCACGATGAAGATGTCGGCCTGCATCGCGGAGAGGTTGGCCACCGTGTCGAGCAGCGACTCGCCCTTCGATGCCGATGAGACCGCGATGTTGAGGTTGATGACGTCGGCGGACAGGCGCTTCGCCGCGATCTCGAAGGTCGTGCGGGTGCGCGTGGAAGGCTCGAAGAACAGATTGAACACGCTCTTGCCGCGCAGGATCGGCACTTTCTTCACTTCGCGCTCGGTCACGCCGGCGAACGACTCGGCGGTGTCGAGGATCTGGACCAGGATCTCGCGCGGCAGGCCCTCGATCGAGAGCAGGTGCTGCAGCTCGCCGTTCACGTTGAGCTGGGGATTGCGCTGCAGCTGCGCGCTACGCTCCATGTTCGGCCTCCAGCGCGAGGGCGAGCCTGCCGTCGTCGCCCCGGTTGAGGCGCAGCCGCTTGCCGGCGGGCACTTCGAGCCGCGCGCCGCAATACTGCGCGCAGATCGGCAGCTGCCTGCCGCCGCGGTCGGCCAGCACCACCAGCGCGATGCTTGCGGGGCGCCCGTAGTCGAACAGCTCGTTCATCGCCGCGCGCACGGTGCGCCCGCTGTAAAGGACGTCGTCGACCAGCAGCAGCTCGCAGCCGGTGACGTCGAACGGGATCTTGGTGCGCTTCGGGTCGTGCTTGAGGCCGCGCGCGGCGTAGTCGTCGCGGTAGAACGCGATGTCCATCAAGCCCAAGGGTTTCTCAATGGCCAGCAACTTATGCAGGCGTTCCGCCAGCCAGGCCCCACCGGTGTAGATGCCCACCATCGCGGTTTTCGATCCGACGATCGGCTTCAGCTCGCGGGCGAGCTGCTGGCAGAGCTTTTCGGCCTCAGGCAGCTTCATGCGGCGGCGCCGTCATTGAAGTACTGCTCCAGGATCAGCTGAGCCGCCATCGAGTCGACGTTCTTCCTGATCGGCGATTTCGTCCCTGCGGCCTTGAGCCGGCTTTCGGCCTCGACCGACGTGAACCTTTCGTCCACCCTTGAGACGGGCAGGCGAAAGCGCCCTTCCAGCTGCCTTGCAAATCGTTCGACGCGCCGCGCAAGGGGATGAGCGCCGCGCTCCGCCACGGGCAGGCCGACCACGAAGCGCGCGGGTTGCCACTCCAGCACCAGTTTTTCGATTTGCGTAAAGCCGCCGACTGCCGGCAGCGGATGCGTGGTGCCCAGCTCCGCCTCTCCTACTGCAACGCCAATACGCTTGAGACCGAAATCGAAAGCGAGGATGGTTCCCCGCTCAGGCATGTCCCGCTTCGTCCTGCAGCTTCGCAAAGTCGATGCCGAGGAGCTCCATCGCCGCCGGCAGGCGCTCTTCGGCGGGCGTGTCGAAAATGATGCCGTCGCGCGCCTCGACGGTGAGCCAGGCGTTCTGCGACAGCTCGTGCTCGAGCTGTCCCGGCGACCAGCCGGCGTAGCCCAGCGTCACCAGGAGCCGTGCCGGGCCCTCGCCGCGCCCCACCGCCTCGAGGATGTCCTTGGAGGTGGTGAGGCCGATCGCCTCGCCCACGCGCAGTGTCGATTGCCAGTTGCCCGCCGGCGCGTGCAGCACGAAGCCGCGATCGGTCTGCACCGGGCCGCCGAAGTAGATCGGGGCGGCGGCGAATTCGCCGCTGCGCAGCGTAAGCGACAGGCGCTCGAACAGCGCCTGCAGAGTCATGTCGATCGGGCGGTTGACGACCAGGCCGAGCGCGCCCTGGTCGTTGTGCTCGCAGATGTAAGTCAGGGTCCTCGAAAAGTACGGATCCGCCATGTTGGGCATGGCGATCAGGAAGTGATGCGTCAGGTTGATCGAGGACATGCTCCCACTCTGCATTTTACCGCATGGGCGGGTTAGAGCTTCTTTTTCTCTGAAAGTTTAGATCTCCGTCCTCTCGAAAGAGTCAGATCTCCGTCATTTCGAAGTCTTCCTTGCGCGCGCCGCACTCCGGGCAGGTCCAGTTCATCGGCACGTCCTCCCAGCGCGTGCCCGGCGCGATGCCTTCATTGGGCAGGCCCTCCGCCTCCTCGTAGATGAAGCCGCAGATGAGGCACATCCACGTCTTGAACTCGACTTTCTGTTCGGTCATTGCGCGGTCATTTCAGGAAGTCCGTCGAAGGCGGGCAGTAAAATGGGCCGGATATTAACCCATGTCCTCCACACCTCCGATCGTGCTCGCTTTCGCGGCCTCCGATCCGACCGGCGGCGCCGGCCTGCAGGCCGATGTTCTCACGATCGCGGCAATGGGCTGCCACCCGCTCTCGGTGCTCACCGCGCTCACGGTGCAGGACACGCGCGGCGTGGAAAGCCTGCGCGCGATCGATTCGAGATGGGTCGACGATCAGGCGCGCCGTCTATTGGCCGAGATCCGCGTCGACGCCTTCAAGCTCGGCGTGCTCGGCTCGGCGCAGAACGTCGCCGCGATCGCCAGCGTGCTCGCCGATCATCCCGAAGTGCCGGTGGTGTTCGACCCGGTGCTCGCTTCCGGCCGCGGCGACGTCCTGGCGAGCGATGACATGATCGACGCGCTGCGCGAAATGATCCTGCCGCAGTCCACGGTCGTTACGCCGAACAGCCTCGAGGCGCGCCGCCTCGCTGCGGAGCCGGAGCTGGGCGCCTGCGCGCGCAAGATCCTCGGCATGGGAAGCGAATACGTCCTGATCACCGGAACGCACGAGTCCACCGATGAAGTGGTGAACACGCTTTACGACGCCGGCGGCGTGGTGCGCCAAGACCACTGGAAGCGCCTGCCCGACAGCTATCACGGCTCGGGCTGCACCCTCGCCTCGGCGATCGCCGCGGCGCTCGCCAGCGGCGCTTCGGTCCCGGAAGCGGTGCGCGACGCCGAGGAGTTCACCTGGCAGGCGCTCGCGGCCGGCTTCGCGCCGGGCGCGGGGCAGTTCATCCCCAACAGGTTCTTCGAGCAGTGAAGCTGCGCGGGCTGTATGCCATCACGCCCAACGGCGTCGACGGCGAGCAATTGATCGAGAAGGTGCGTCTCGCGCTGGAAGGCGGCATTGCGCTGCTTCAGTATCGGAGAAAATCGGTTTCGACCGAGACTTGTTTCGTTGAAGCCGGAAAACTGATGCGGCTGGCCCGCTCCCACCGCGTTCCGTTCATCGTCAATGACGACGTCGAGTTCGCGCTCGCGCTCGAAGCGGACGGGGTGCATGTCGGGCGCGACGACGCGGGCGTCGCTCTCGCCAGGAAGAAGCTTCCCGGAAAAATCGTCGGCGCCTCGGCTTACGACGATATCGATCTCGCGAGACGCGCCGTGCGCGCGGGGGCCGACTACGTCGCCTTCGGCAGCGTGTTCGCCTCGCCCACCAAGCCTGCCGCGGTCCGCGCTCCGCTTTCGCTGTTCAAGAATGATTTTGGAGTACCCCTTTGTGCGATCGGCGGCATTACCGTGGACAATGCACGCCAGGTGATTGCGGCCGGGGCGGATCTGCTGGCGGTAATCTCCGACCTGTTTGATGCGCACGACATCGGCCTGCGTGCGCGCCAGTATGGAAAGCTGTTCACATGAAAAACGAATCGCTGTTCGAGCGCGCCCAGCGCTCCATTCCCGGCGGGGTCAACTCCCCGGTGCGTGCGTATCGCGCCGTCGGCGGGGTGCCGCCCTTCCTCGAGCGCGCTGCGGGTGCCTATCTATGGGACGCCGACGGCAGGCGCTACATCGACTACGTCGGCTCCTGGGGACCGATGCTTGCGGGGCACAGCCACCCGCAAGTCGTCGCAGCGGTCCAGGCGGCCGCTGCGCGCGCGCTTTCCTTCGGCGCGCCGACCGAGGCGGAGATCGAGCTTGCCGAGACCCTCTGCCGGCTGGTGCCGTCGCTCGAGCGGGTGCGCCTCGTATCCTCCGGCACCGAGGCGACCATGACCGCGATCCGCCTGGCGCGCGGCTTCACGGGGCGCAATGCGATCGTCAAGTTCGAGGGCTGCTACCACGGCCACGCCGACTCGCTGCTGGTGAAAGCGGGCTCCGGCGCCCTCACCTTCGGCAACCCCAGCTCCGCCGGCGTTCCGCCGGAAACGGCGCTTCATACCGCCGTTCTTGATTACAACGATTCTTCCGGGGTCAGAGAATTCTTCAAAACCCAAAAATCTGAAATCGCCGCGGTTATTGTCGAGCCGGTCGCCGGAAACATGAATCTGGTGCTACCGGCGAACGGCTTCCTTGAAGCCCTGCGCGAGGAATGCAGCCGCCATGGCGCGCTGCTGATCTTCGACGAGGTCATGACCGGCTTCCGCGTCGCACTTGGCGGCGCCCAGGCGCGCTATGGCATCCGGCCCGATCTCACCACGCTCGGCAAGGTCATCGGCGGCGGCCTGCCGCTCGCCGCGGTCGGCGGCCGGCGCGACATCATGGAAAAGCTGGCGCCGCTCGGGCCGGTTTATCAGGCCGGAACTCTTTCAGGCAATCCCGTGGCCGTGGCTGCCGGGCTCGCGACCCTTCGTCTTGTCGAACAAAAGAACTTCCTGGAGAAAGTCGAGGCAATCACGCAATCGCTGGTGGAAGGTCTGCAAGCCGAAGCGAAGCAGGCGCGCATTCAATTTTCGGCGCAGTCGATCGGCAGTATGTTCGGGCTTTACTTTCGCGATGCGCCGCCGAAGAGCTTCGCCGAGGTCATGCAATGCGACCGCGAGCGATTCAATAGATTTTTTCACGCGATGCTTGAGCAAAACGTATATCTCGCGCCGTCTGCGTATGAAACCGGCTTTGTCTCTGCGGCGCACGGAAAAAACGAGATCGATGCGACGCTTGCCGCCGCGCGCGGAGCATTTAGGAAAATTTAACAGCAGACGCGGGTTGCATCACAGACGCGGCAACCTTTGCGTGATATACCGTGTCTCATGGTCATGAAGAAAAAAATCATCGTAAGGGAGCTCTCCAGGCTGGACCGCATCGCGCTGGAAAAGCACTTTCTCGCTCTTGGCGCCGAGGATCGCAGGCTGCGCTTCGGCATTCCCCTTAGCGACACGGGAGTGCGCGCCTACCTGTCGCGCATCGATTTCGAGCGCGACGCGGCCTTCGGTGTCTTCGACGACGATCTGCTCCTTGTGGGCGCGGCGCATCTTGCGCGCGACGCGGGCAATGCCGAATTGGGCGTTTCGGTGCTGTTCAGCCGTCGCGGCCGCGGCGTCGGCGGTGCGTTGCTGGCTCGCGCGCACACGCATGCGCGCAACTGGGGCTTGCGCACGCTTTTCATGCACTGCCTCACCGAGAATGCCGCGATGATGCATCTCGCGCGCAAGCAAGGCATGGACATCGTCGCCGAGTCCGGCGAAGCCGACGCCAGGCTCCGCTTGCCGCCGGCCGACGCCTGGAGCTATCTCGGCGCAGTTCTCGACCAGCGCGTCGCGCTGTTCGACCACGCGCTCAAGACGCAGCTGTTCAACGCACGGCGCCTTGCGGGCGCTCTCACATCAGAAATACCGTTGCCAGACCCAGAAAAATGAAGAAGCCGCCGGAGTCGGTGCATGCGGTGATGAGCACCGACGAGCCGACGGCCGGATCCTTGCCGAAGCGCGTGCGCACCCAGGGGATGGCGACACCCATGGTCGCAGCGAGCACGAGATTCAGGATCATGGCGAGCGCCATCACGCCGCCAAGCGCCACGTTGCCGTAGAACGCATAGGCAACGGCGCCGAGCAGCGTTCCCCACACAGCGCCGTTCAAGAGCGCGACGCCGATCTCCTTGCCCAGGAGCTTCGCCCAGTAGGCGCCGTGGATCTGGCCGAGCGCGAGCGCCCGGACGATCATCGTGATGGTCTGGTTACCCGAGTTGCCGCCGATGCCGGCGACGATCGGCATGAGCGCGGCGAGCGCCACCAGTCGCGCGATGGAACCCTCGAACGCACCGATCACGCGCGAGGCGATGAAAGCTGTCACGAGGTTGATCGCCAGCCAGGACCAGCGGTTCTTGAAGCTGTTGAGCACCGGGGCGAAGATATCTTCCTCCTGAGCGAGGCCCCCTTCGGCCAACTGGGACTGGGTGCTTTTCCGGCGGATGTAGTCGACCACCGCGTCGACCGTCAGCCGCCCGATCAGCCGCCCGCGGGGGTCGACCACCGGCGCGGACACCAGGTTGTAGCGCTCGAATACGTTGGCCGCGTCCTCGGCGCGATCCTCCGGATAGAGCTTGACGCTTTCCGGGACGAGGACCGCGGCCACCCCCAGGTGCAGATCCGAAACGATCAGCCGGCCCAGGGGCAGCGTTCCTTTCAGCCCTTGGTCGCGGTCGATGACGAACAGCTGATCGGTGTGGCCGGGCAGCTCGTCCAGGCGGCGCAGGTAGCGAGTCACGGCCTCGAGCGTCACGTCCTCGCGTACGCTCACGTGCTCGAAGTCCATGAGCGCACCGACCGAGCCCTCCGGATAAGAAAGTGCGGCACGCAGCCGCTCGCGTTCCTCGACCGGCAGCGCCTGCACCACTTCCTCCATGACGCTCGGAGGAAGGTCGGGCGCGATGTCGGCGATCTGGTCGGCCTCGAGGGTCTCGGCCGCCGCCACCAGCTCGCGCGAGTCCATGCTCGCGATGAGCGACTCGCGCACCGCGTCCGACACCTCGAGCAGGATCTCGCCGTCGCGGTCGGCCTTGACCAGCTCCCAGACGGCTAGCCGCTCCTGGAGCGGCAGCGCATCCAGGATGAAGGCAATGTCGGCCGGATGCAGCCGGTCGAGCTTGGCGCGCAGCTCGGTAAGGTGCTGCTTGTGCACCAGCTGCTCGACCAGCCCGTGCTTGGGCATCTCCTGCCGATGAACCAGGTCCTCGACCAGCTTCTGGCGCAGCAGCAGCTCCTGCACGTCGCGCAGATTCTGCTGTAGGTCCTCGATCTCGAGCCTGGCTTGCGTTTCCGCCATGGCCGAAGCGTAAGGGAATTAGGGAATCTGCGCGCTTCCCATGCGCCCGAAAATCGTCTCCGCCCGCTCGACGGAGTAGCGCGTGATGCGACCCCGCTCGTAGCGCCGCGGGCTCGGCAGGATCGCCGCGAGCCAGGCCGCCTGCTCCGGCCCCAGGGCCTCGGCCGAGACGCCAAAGTGGTAGCGCGCCGCCGCCTCGGCGCCGAATACGCCCTCGCCCCACTCCGCGACGTTCAGGTAGAGCTCAAGGATGCGGCGCTTTGACAGGGTGCGCTCCAACATCCAGGTGATGGCGGCCTCCTCCGCTTTGCGCGGCCACGAGCGCTCGCCAGACAGAAACAGGTTCTTCGCCAGTTGCTGGCTGATGGTCGAAGCGCCAGCGACCACTTTGCCGTGCTTCTCATTCTTCGCCATCGCTTTCTGGATCGCCTCCCAGTCGAAGCCCTCGTGGTCGAGAAAGCGCGCGTCCTCCGCGGCGACCACGGCGCGCTTGAGATGCTCGGAAATCCGCTCGTAAGGAACCCATTCCCGGCGAAGCGCTGCCGCGCCCCTGTCGAGGCGCAGGGCTTCGAGCCTGCGTTCCATGAAAGCAGTGCTGGTGGGGTTGAAGATGCCCCAGTAAACGATGTGGCCCAGGAACCAAAGCTGCACCGCGACTACCGCCAGCACGGCGGTGCCGAGCACGTAACAGAATCCCTTCCACCACAAGACGACCCCGCCAAGCTTGCCGGACCTTCTCAAGTGGCGCGCAGCTTCGCCAGGACCGGCCGCGCATCGGGACGGACCCCACGCCAGACGAAGAAGGACTCCGCGGCCTGCTCGACGAGCATGCCGAGCCCGTCGCAGGCGCGCGCCCCGGCCGCCCTTGCGGCGGCGAGGAATTGGGTATCGTGGCCGTACACCAAGTCATAGGCAAGCATCCGGCGGCGCAGGATCCCCGAAGGCAGGCTCGGCCCATAGCCCGACAGGCCCGCGGAGGTGGCGTTGATCACCAGGTCGAAGCCCTCTCCGGCGAGCGCGTCGTAGCCGCTGGCGCTCGCGCCTGGAAAGCGCGCGGCAAGCGCTTGTGCCTTGGCCAGAGTCCGGTTCGCGATCACCAGGCGCGCGACGCCGGCGCCGAGCAAGGCGCCGACCACGCCCTGCGCCGCCCCGCCCGCTCCCATCAGCAGCACGCTGCCGTTCTCCAGCGCAATCTCGAGGTTGGCCGTGAGGTCCCGCACGAGACCGACGCCGTCAGTGTTGTCGCCGTAGGGCTCCTTCTGGAGCACAAGGGTGTTGGCAGCCTGCGCGCTGCGCGCTCGCTCGCTCACCGTGGCGCAATAGCGGAAGGCCTGCTGCTTGAACGGCAAGGTCACGTTGAGGCCCTTGCCGCCGGCGGCGCGAAACAAGTCGACGGCGGCGGTGAAGCTCTCCAGCGGCGCCTCGATACGCCGGTACTCGATGTCCTCGCCGCAGGCGCGCGCGAACTCGGCATGGATCCAGGGCGATTTCGAATGCGCCACCGGATTGCCGATGACGGCGTAGCGGTCAGTCACTCATTCTGTCCAGATCTTGTCGCCCTGGCCGAAAAACCAGGTGCGCGTGATGACGATCTGGTCGTATTCGCGGCGGATATCGGGCGGAAACACCGCGAACGGCGTGGCCATGCGCACGATCTTGAAGGCGGCCGCATCGAGCACCTTGAGGCCCGAGGAGCGGTCGACCTCGACAGATTCCACCGTGCCGTCGGCGCGGATCGTCACGGTGAGCCGCAGGTTGCCGTAGATCTTGCCGCGCGCCTCGGACGGAAAATTCAGCGTCCCGACGCGCTCGACCTTCACCCGCCAGGCGTCCTCGTAGAACGCGAAGCGGTCCTCGGCGGCGCGCGCGCCGATGAACTTCTTGCGCGGCCGCTTCTGGTATTCCTCGATCTGCTTGTCGATCTGGGCTTGCAGGCGCAGCGCGGCAAGCGAAAGGTCGGCGAGATCGCGGCCGCTCGGCTGCGGCGTCGGCTCCTCGGCGGGCGCCTTGCGCGTCGCCTCGGCGTGCACCCGCAGCTTCGACTCGCGGGCTTGCGCCAGCATGCTCTGCTGCTGGGCCTCGAGCTGCTGCACCCGGCGCTGGGCGTCGGCGAGATCCTTGCCCGGACGGCGCGGCTCGACTACCGGCAGCGGGGTCTTTGCGCGCCGGTCCTGATCGACGTTGCCGCCACGGTCGAGGTTGGCCTGCGCGAGCACGTCAGCCTTGCTCGGCCGGTCGCGCGTCTTGGCGTTGACGAGCACCACTTCCAGCGGCGTGTTGACCGACTTCCAGCGCAGCGCGTCGGGAAACTGGAAGTGGATCGAGAGCACCAGCGAGTGCAGCAGGATCGACAATGCGAGAGCGGAGCCGAGCACCCGGTCGCGCACGTCCAGGCCCGACCCGAGTCGGCCTATGAGGTCGCTCGCAATGGTTAAGTGCAATCTCACCTCTATCTTACAAGCCGTTCATATTCTAGGCTTTTAAGCGCAGATTCTAGACTTTTCAAGGTGGCTCCGCTGTGTCTTCCGCGACGGCCGTCCGGCCCAGGGTCTGGCGATAAACGCAGGCCACAGTGCGTTCGAGCAAGTCGACCGAGCGTAGCTCGAGCCGCACGCGGCTGCCGGGATCGAGCGCCGGCAGCGAGGCGACCCGCGTCGTCAGCGGCAGGCCTTCGAAGCGCACCAGGTTCTCGCGCAGCACGATCGCGTTCGCCGACTGCAGATTTTCCTGCACCAGCCAGCGCAATGACCAGTAGTGCTCCATTGCGCGCTGGTGCTCGTCGTAGCGGGCGTACGTGACCTCGAACGCCTGCAGGGCGACGAGCAGCGCGTCGGAGTTGCGCGCAAACGGCGGCCGCCGGCCGGCGAGCGCGGCGGCAAGCTGCCACTGGTTCACTAGATCGACGTAACGGCGCAGCGGCGAGCTCATCCATGCGTAGCACGACACGCCGAGAGCCTCGTGCGGCTCCGGGTGCACGCTCAGCCGCACCTTGCCCGTCGACTGCACCCGGTAGATCGCCGCGATATCGCGCTCGGCGAGTAATTCGCCCCAGCGAGTGTTGGCGAGGATCATCATCTCGGATACCAGTTTGTCGAGCGGCGAGCCGCGCTGGCGCGGCAAGATGCGCACCCGCTCGTTCTCGACCTGGAACGTGTAGTCGAGAGCGCCGGCGGCGGCGCTCGGCTTGCCGCGCCGCGTCTCGAGCGCGAGCGCGACCCGCCACAGGGCCTGCAGCTCGTCCTCGAACGCAAGCCCGGCTTTCTTTCCGGCGGTGAAGCTCTCGTTCAATGCATCGTACTGCGCGTGGCGCAGGTTCGCGGCGATCCGCACGCGCTCGACTCGCGTGCTGCTGCCCGCCACGCTGCCGTCGCTCTTGGAAATATCGAGATAGAGCGATATCACGGGCCGCGTCTCGCCTGCATCCAGCGAATAGGCCGCGATGACGTCCTCGGGCAGCATCGTGAACTTGCGCCCGGGCATGTAGGCTGTGGAAAGACGCTCGCGCGCCACCGCGTCGAGCGGCGAGCCGGGCCCTATGCCCAGCGCCGGAGCCGCAATGTGAATGCCCACTCTCACCTGCTCCGCCCCCAGGCGGCGCACCGAGAAGGCGTCATCGATCTCGGTAGTGCCGACATCGTCAAGACTGAATGCGGCGACATCGGCGAGCGGCAGATCCTCCGGCGCGGCGGGCACGGCGTGGGGCAGGAACTGGGTACCGCGAGGGAAGAACTCGTGCAGGAAGCGCTTGAGGTGGTACTCGTGCGCATCCGGCAGCAATCCGCAGCGCTCGAGGAGTTGCGCTGCGCCCAACCCGGCCTGCTTGCAGGCCTGCTCGAACGCTTTAGTCTCGGGTTTGGTGCGGTCCGGCGCGTACAACAGCTCGTCCTTCAGCGCGGCGATCGGCGCCGGACACTCGAAGCGTTCGAGCGCGGCGCTCCATTCGGCAATCTGCTCGAGGACGCGTTTTCTCTTCTCCACGGCGACGAGCGCGAGCTTGAGCGTCTGCTCCGGCGCTGCCTGGAAGCGCCCCCTGCCCCGCCGGTAGAAGTAAACCGGCGCCGAGCGCAGTTTCATGAGCACGCCGGTCGCTTCCGCCGCGCTCGGCTGCCGACCGACATACTCGCGCGCCAGCTCCTGGAAGCCGAATTCCCGCACGCCGCAGCATTGCCAGAGAAATTCGGCGTCGAGGCCCGCGGCGAAGCGCTGCGCCTCGACAAGCAGCTCCGCCCCGGAGGGGCGCTCGAACTCGAGCAGCACGTTTCCCGCCTTCACTTTCGAGCGCCTGCCGTGCGGGCTCTCGACTTGCAGCGACGCCGGGGCCTGCGCCAGCACCGCGCCGACCTTGAGCTCACCCTCCTCCTCATAGAGCACCTGCATCACATCAGCCTGCAAAGCTCAGGATCCGCGGCAGGTGCTCGGGAAAGCTCTGCAGGCTGTGATCGCCCCCGGGGATCACGATCTGTTCGGCGCCCGCATAGCGCGCCACGGCCTTGCGGTAATCGAGCACTTCGTCGCCGGTTTCCACGATCAGCAAGTAGCGCTCGGGAGTAATTCGTGGCGCGTAGAGCTTTGCCCAATCGCGCAAATGCGCCTCGGTAAGCTCATAGGGCTCTCCGGTTTGAAGGTTCGTCTGGCCTCCGAGATAGGCGCGCAGGCCGACGTGGGGGTCGATCGCCGGATTGATGAGCACGGCCTTCGTGCCGCATTTCTCCGCCAGGTGCGTCGCATAAACCCCCCCCAGCGACGAGCCGACGAAGCACAGGCTTTGGGCGGGCATCAGCTTTTCGATTTCCCGGATGGCGTCGGACGCGAGCGGCGGCAGCGCCGGGCACGCGTATTCCGAAGCCATGCCGCGTTCCATCATGTAACGCCGCAGCACCTGCGCCTTGTGCGACTGCGGCGAGGAATTGAAGCCGTGCAGGTAGACGATCATTTGGTCGGCGGCTCGCGGCGCGCAAGCGCGGCGAGCAGCTTGCCGTGCAGGCCGCCGAAACCCCCGTTCGACATCACCAACACGTGATCGCCTGGACGAGCGTCCGCGGCAATCGCCGCCACCAGTGAATCGAGGTCGTCGACGCATCTCGCCCTGGCGCCGAGGGGCGCGAAAACTGCGGCGGCATCCCAGCCGAGGCCCGCGCTGTAGACATAGACCCGGTCGGCCGGCGTCACGCTCGCGGGCAACTGCTCCTTCATGATGCCGCGCTTCATCGTGTTGGAGCGCGGCTCGAGAACAGCGAGCACGCGCGCCCGGCCCACCCTCGCCCGCAGGCCCTCCAGCGTGGTACGGATCGCGGTCGGATGATGCGCAAAGTCATCGTAGACCGTCACCTCCCCGGCGTGCCCGCGCACTTCCATGCGCCTGCGGATGCCGGAAAAGGAGCTCAGCGCGGCGATTGCGGCCGCGGGCTCGACCCCGCTACCGCGGGCCGCGGCTACCGCGGCGAGCGCATTGAGGCGGTTGTGCGCTCCCATGAGGGACCAGCGGACCCTACCAAGGGCTTCGCCGCTCCAGGCGACTTCAAAGCCACCCGCGGCATCGGGCTCCCCTGCCTCCCATTCCCCGGGGACGCCAAAATTCTGTACGGGGGTCCAGCATCCGTTTGTAAGTACCCGCTTCAGGGCCTCGTCAGTCCCATTTGCAATAATCAAACCAGATCGCGGTACGGTTCTGACGAAATGGTGAAATTGCCGCTCAATCGCAGCAAGATCGGCGAAGATGTCTGCGTGATCGAACTCGAGATTATTCAGAACAGCTGTCTTCGGACGGTAATGTATGAACTTGGACCGCTTGTCGAAAAAGGCGGTGTCGTATTCGTCGGCCTCGATGACGAAGAGCTCGGATTGGGTAAGGCGAGCCGATACCGGGAAATCGAGAGGCACGCCGCCTATAAGGAATCCAGGGTTGCGTCCCACGCACTCGAGGATCCAGGTGAGCATCGAGGCGACCGTGGTCTTGCCATGGGTTCCGGCAACCGCAAGGACATGCCTCCCCGCGAGCACCTGATCGGCCAGCCATTGAGGGCCAGACACATAGCACTCGCCATGGTCGAGGATTGCCTCCATCAGCGGGTTGCCGCGGGTGACGACATTACCCACGACCCAAAGATCGGGGCCGAGCGCCAGCTGGTCCTCACTGAAACCCTGCACGAGCTCGATACCGAGCGAGCCGAGCTGCTCGCTCATCGGAGGATAGACGTTGGCGTCGCAGCCCGTCACCCGAAAGCCGGCGCTCTTCGCAATCGCGGCGACGCCGCCCATGAAGCTGCCGCAGATACCGAGGATGTGGATGTGCGCGGGCATTTTTTGCAGAGGGAAGGGCGCCCGATTTTATGCGACTACCGGTGCGCTGGATTCGCGCGGCGCTGGGCTATGATCGGCTCGCCGCCATGACCCGCAAAAGCACCCGCCAGACCGGCGTGCGGGCCCGTATCGCCGCCGCCGCCGCCCGCCTCATGGCCGAGGACGGCATCGACGACTTTGCGCTCGCCAAGCGCAAGGCGGCGCGCCAGCTGGGCGCCGGCGAAGGCGAGGCCCTGCCCGCGAACGAGGAGATCGAGGCCGAGCTGCGCGCCTACCTCGCCCTCTACCAGGCGGAAGAGCATCCCGAGCGCCTCGCCGAGCTGCGCTGCGCCGCGCTCGATGCCATGCGAGCGCTCGAGCAGTTCAATCCTTATCTTACCGGGCCGGTGCTGGCGGGAATCGCCGGGCCGCATGCCGAGATCGAGCTGCAGCTGTTTCCCGAAAGCGCCAAGGAGCTCGAAATCTTTTTCCTGGACCGCAACCTCCCTTACAGCACCCGCGAGGTGCGCCGCTACTCCGGGGACCGCGGCCGCGCCGTAAGCGTATTCTCGCTCACCTGGGAAGGGATGCCCCTCACGCTGTCCGTGTTCGATCCGCGCGACGAGCGTATGACGCTTAAGGCTTCGCGCGCCGGACGGGTGATGAGCCGCGCCGGCATCGCCGAAGTCACCGCCCTGCTGCGCGATGCCGCCCGACCGGCGTGAGATTCTGACCCTCGCCGGGGTGGGCCTTGCGGCCGCCTTGGCGGGCGTGGTGCTAGGTCCTTTCGCCTTGCAGTCGCATAGCGGCGCCTCGGCATTGCTTTCAACCGTCTTCCCCGATCTCGTGGGGCAGCCACGACGACTGCGCGACTGGAACGGCAAGGTGGCGGCATGCAATTTCTGGGCGACGTGGTGTGAACCCTGTCGTGAAGAGATTCCCCGGCTTATCTCCTTGTACGACAAATACCGAGATCGAGGGGTTGAAATAGTAGGGATCGGCGTCGATCAGCTGGCTAAAATCGTCGAATTTGCAGCCAACTACAAAATAACGTACCCATTGTTGATTGGCGACGCACGAGCGCTGGAGCTTATGCGAAGCCTGGGGAACGAAGCGGGCGCCCTTCCTTATACTGTGCTCCTGGACAGGCGGGGAGCGGTCGCCTACCGGAAGCTGGGCCCCTTCCGGCAGGGGGAGCTAGATGCCATCCTGGGACCCTTGTTACGATAAAATGCTGCGTTCTGCAGCGAAAAATGGCGAAAATCGGCAAATCGGCAAAACGACGGGTATTGGTCCTCCACGGGCCTAACCTTAATCTCCTCGGTACCCGGGAGCCTGAGGTCTACGGGCACGAGACCTTGGAGGCCATCAACCGCCGCCTCGGCGCGGCTGGACGAGCCGCGGGTGCTGAAGTCCTCAGCTTCCAGAGCAATCTCGAGGGAGAGCTGATCAACCGGGTCCACCAGGCGAAGGCCGAGGGAATCGTTTTCATCATCATCAACCCGGCCGGTTACACGCATTCGAGCGTGGCGCTGCGCGATGCGCTCGCGGGGGTCGCCATACCGTTCGTCGAGGTGCATCTGTCCAACGTCCATTCCCGGGAGGCTTTTCGCCATCGCTCGTATTTTTCCGACCTGGCGGTGGGCGTGATTTGCGGCCTCGGAAGCCGCGGCTACGACTTCGCGCTGCAATTCGCGCTCGGCGGGGCGCAGAAGCCGGACAACAAGGGACGGCGCTAGCGCGCTGCGACAGCGGGCGCCGAATCCAAGAAGCGGCGCCTGCGAGGGGCAAACCATGGATCTGCGCAAGCTGAAAAAGCTTATCGACCTGGTGCAGGAATCGGGCATCGCCGAGCTCGAGATCACCGAGGGCGAGGAAAAGGTCAAGATCGTGAAAGGCGGCGGCGTCAGCATTTCGCAGGCGCCGGTCGCTGCCCCAAGCCCGCCCGAGCCACACGCAGCGGCAGCCGCTGTGCCTGCGGCCGAGCCCGCGGCAGGCCAGGAAGGCCACGTCCTCAAGGCGCCGATGGTCGGTACCTTCTATCGCTCGCCTTCGCCGGACGCAAAGGTCTTCATCGAAGTCGGTCAGACGGTAAAGGAAGGCCAGACCATCTGCATCATCGAGGCGATGAAACTGATGAACGAGATCGAGGCCGACGCTTCGGGCGTGGTCAAGGCCATCCTGGTGGAGAACGGCCAGCCGGTCGAATACGGCCAGCCCCTGTTCATCATCGGCTGAAAGATGTTTGAAAAGATCCTGATCGCCAACCGCGGCGAGATCGCGTTGCGCATTCAACGCGCCTGCCGCGAGCTCGGCATCCGTACCGTCGTGGTCCACTCAGAGGCCGATACCGAGGCGAAATACGTGAAGCTCGCCGACGAATCGGTCTGTATCGGCCCGCCGCCCGCGTCGGCGAGCTACCTGAACATACCGGCCATCATCAGCGCCGCCGAGGTGACAGATGCCGAGGCGATCCACCCCGGCTACGGTTTCCTCGCCGAGAACGCGGATTTCGCGGAAAAGGTCGAGCGTTCCGGGTTCGTGTTTATCGGCCCGCACCCTGAAAACATCCGCTTGATGGGCGACAAGGTGAGCGCCAAGCAGGCAATGGCCAAGGCGGGGATGCCCACAGTGCCCGGGGCGGAGGGGCCGCTGCCGGACGACGCGAAGGAGATCGTTCGCATCGCACGCAAGGTCGGGTATCCGGTGATCATCAAGGCCTCGGGCGGCGGCGGCGGCCGGGGGATGCGCGTCGTACATACCGAGGCCGCGCTTCTTAACGCCGTGAACATGACCCGGACCGAGGCCCAGGCGGCGTTCGGCAACCCGGTCGTCTATCTGGAGAAGTATCTGGAGAATCCGCGCCACATAGAATTCCAGGTGCTCGCCGACGGCCAGAAAAACGTGGTGCACCTGGGCGAACGCGACTGCTCGCTGCAGCGCCGCCATCAGAAGGTGATCGAGGAATCGCCCGCGCCAGACCTCCCGGCGAAGCTGCGCGACAAGGTGGGCGAGCGCTGCGTCGAGGCCTGCCGCAAGATCGGCTATCGCGGCGCCGGCACTTTCGAATTCCTCTACGAGGAGGACGAGTTCTACTTCATCGAGATGAACACGCGCATCCAGGTCGAGCACCCGGTCACCGAGATGGTCACCGGCGTCGACCTGGTGCAGGAACAGATCCACATCGCCGCCGGGCAGAAGCTGCGGCTGCGGCAGAAGGACGTTCGGCTGCACGGCCACGCCGTGGAGTGCCGGATCAACGCCGAGGATCCGTACCGCTTCACGCCCTCGCCGGGGAAAATCACGTCTTATCATCCGCCCGGCGGGCCGGGGATCCGCGTCGACTCGCATATCTACCAGGGCTACACCGTGCCGCCGAACTACGATTCGCTGGTCGGCAAGGTGATCGCTTACGGCGCGACGCGCGACCAGGCGATCGCTCGCATGCGCATCGCGCTCTCCGAGATGGTGGTGGAGGGGATCCAGACCAACATACCGCTGCACCGCGACCTGCTCAACGACACGCGCTTCCTGCGCGGCGGTGTTTCCATTCATTACCTCGAGCAGAAGCTCGCGGGGGAAAACAAGAAGAAGTAATGCCCTGGCTCGCGCTTACGCTCGAGGTCGACGCCGCCGCCGCGGATGCCTTGAGCGACGCGCTGCTTGACGCGGGCGCACGCTCCGTGTGGCAAGAGTCGGCGGAAAAGCAAAACTGCAGGCTTGCAACGCTGCTTGATATTGATGCCGACCCCATCCGCGTTCTTTCCGCGGCAACACACAGGGCCAGCCTCGCGAAGATGCCTCGATTCAGCGCCGCCAGGCTCGAAGACGAAGATTGGGTGAGGCGCAGCCAGGCTCAGTTCGCGCCGATCGCGATCGGCGAGCGGCTGTGGATCGGGCCGAGCTGGCGCGAGCCGCCTAAGTCCGCAGCCGCGGTGGTGAAGCTCGACCCCGGGATTGCCTTTGGCACAGGCAGCCATGCGACCACGAAGCTCGTTTTGGATTATATGGAAAAGAACATGCGGGGCGGCGAGCGCTTCCTCGACTACGGCTGCGGCTCCGGTATATTGGCGATCGCCGCCGCCAAGCTCGGAGCCTCGCACGTGGATGCGGTCGACATCGATCCCGACGCGGTCAGCACCGCGGCCGCGAATGCGGCCGCGAACGGCGTCCTGATGCGCGCCGCTGTTCCCGAGGAGCTCGCGCTCATTGAATACGATCTAGTCGTGTCCAATATCCTTGCCCAACCGCTAATCCTGCTGGCGCCGCTGCTTGCCGCACGCACCCGGCGAGGCGGGCGAATCGCGCTCTCGGGAATCTTCGAGGCGCAGGCCGCAGAGGTCGCTGCCTCATGCTCGCAGCTGGCGGCGCGCGGCGGCAAGGTCCGCTGCGGCAAGTGCGGCACAGTATTCGACGGCGTCGCCGGGCTGGTCGAGGAGGGCGGCGAGCTGCTGCTCGAGCCTTCGCCGCAGCTCGGGCTGTTCGATCCGGCGCGCCGTGCCGCGCACTCGGCTGCGGCGTTCGACGACGAGGATGCGCCGCTGCCCGAATTTCTCACCAAGCCCGAGCCGTCGGAGCGCTCGCCCTGGCTCTGGGGGTTCCTCGCGGTCGTGGCCGCGGCCGCGCTAGCCGCGCAGGCCGCGTACCGCTATCGCACCGAGATTGCAGTGCTCGCGCCAGGCGCCCGCGGCGCGCTGCTCAGCGCCTGCCGCCTGTTGCGCTGCGAAGTGCCGCTGCCGCGCCGTCCCGAGCTGATGAGCATCGAATCGTCCGACCTGCAGGCCGAAGCGCGATCGGAGAGAGTGATCGTGCTGAACGCCGTGCTGCGCAACCGCGCGCCGTTTCCACAGGAGTACCCGGCGCTCGAGTTGACCCTGACCGACGAGGCCGACCGGTCAATTTTGCGCCGCGTGCTCGTCCCGGCCGACTATCTCGATCCATCGCGCCGCGTCTCGCTCATGGCCCAGGGGCTCGCACCCGGCGCTGAAGCGTCGTTTCGCATCAGTTTCGACGCCGGCCGCGTGCGCGCCACCGGCTATCGCCTGTACCTGTTCTTTCCGCAATGAACATACTTGCAGAGTGAAAAAAATCCTCGTTACAGGCTCGATCGCCTACGACACCATCATGGTGTTTCCGGACCGTTTCAAGAACCACTTGCTGGCCGACCAGCTGCACATCCTCAACATCTGCTTTCTTACGCCGGAGATGCGGCGTGAATACGGCGGCACCGCCGGGAACATCGGCTACAACCTGCGGCTGCTCGGCGAGGATCCGCTCGTCATGGCGACGGTCGGCGAGGACATCGGCCCTTACCTCGAGCGGCTGGCGAAGCTCGGGATCGGCGCGCAGCTGCTCAGGCGCATTCCCGGGCAGTTCACCGCGCAGGCATTCATCACCACCGATCTCGACGATAACCAGATCACGGCATTCCACCCGGGTGCGATGGACCACTCACACGAAAATCACATCAGCGTGGAGCTGAGCGCAGGAATCGCGATCATCGGACCCGACGGTAAACAGGGGATGCTGCAGCATGCCCGCGAGTGTGCCACCCTCGGCGTGCCGTTCCTGTTCGATCCCGGCCAGGGGCTGCCGATGTTCTCCGCGGAGGAGATCGAGGAATTCCTGCGCGAAGCGGACTATGTCGCGGTGAACGACTACGAGGGCAAGCTGCTGGAGGAAAAAACCGGCAAATCGCTCGAGCGACTGGCACGCGGCGTGAAGGCCCTGGTCTGTACGCTGGGCGCCAAAGGCTCGCTGATCATGGCGGGCAGTCAACGGCACGAGATTCCGTGCGTCGAGGCTGCAGGGGTCGTCGACCCTACGGGCTGCGGCGATGCCTACCGGGCCGGGCTTTTATATGGCATCGCGCGCGGCTGGGACTTGCCGGCGACCGGAAGGCTGGGAGCACTCCTTGGAGCGATTAAAATAGCGCATCGCGGAGCGCAGAATCACTCCCCGGCGCGCGACGAAATCGAGTCGCAGTTCCGTCGCGCCTTCGGCTACTCGCCATGGAAAGGCTGACAGCATGAAACTTTCGATTCTTTTGACCGTGATCGCGGGCACGGTACTGGGTGCGGGGGCGGGTTGCGCGACCCGCGAATCCGCGAACGTCTATGGCAAGCACGAAACCGGGAGGGAACAGACCGTGCGCTTCGGGACGGTGGATTCCGTGCGCCAGGTGAAGATCCAGGGCAGCGATACGGCTGCTGGGCCGGTTGCCGGCGGCGCGGTCGGCGGCATTGCCGGCAGCACGGTCGGGCACAATAAAGGCTCAGCGGTTGCCACGGTGCTCGGCGCAGTAGGTGGCGCTGTCGCAGGGCGGGCGATCGAGCAAGGCGTGACCCAGAAAGACGCCTTGGAGATCACCGTGAAGCTCGATAGCGGCGAGTTGCGCGCCATCGTGCAAGAGGCGGACATCGCGTTCAATCCCGGTGACCGCGTCCGCCTCGTAAGCTCGGGCGGCATTACCCGCGTCACGCCGCAGCAGCCCTAAGCTCCGGTTCACCCCTGAAGCTTGCCGCGGATTTTCGCGGCGTACTCCTCGAGCTTATCGCGCGGCGGGTTCTTCGCCGGCCAAACGAGGCTCATGCCGTCGCTCTCCCAGCGCGGCAGGACGTGAATGTGAAAATGGAAGACCGTCTGCAGCGCGGCCTTGCCGTTCGCCTGGAATAGCGTCACGCCTTGCGGCTCAAACGCGTCGCGGATGGCGCGCGCGACGCGCGCCGTGCTGCAAAATACCGCGGCCGCCTGGCTCTCGTCGAGCGCAAAGACATTTTCCGCGTGGGCCTTGGTGGCGACCAGCACGTGCCCTGGATTGACCTGGCCGAGATCCATAAAGGCGAGGGTGTCGCTATCCTCGTATACCAGCGCAGCCGGAATCTGCTTCGCCACAATTTTGCAGAACACACAGTTACTGTCGGCCCGGCTCATTCTTCTCCCCCCGCCGCCTGATAGCCGGGGCATGCTACCTGATAGAGCGCTCGGTCCTCCAGCCGCAGCGCGGTCAGAGAGCCGCCCCACACGCACCCTGTGTCCAGCGCCGCGAGCCGCTCATTGAGCTTGAGGCCCAGCGCCGACCAGTGGCCGCACAGGATGGTGTGTTTCTCTTTTTTTGGCCTCGCTTCATACCAGGCGAGGTAGCCGGGCGGCGAGTCGCTGCCTTTCGCCTTGAATTCCATCCGCCCATCACGGGTGCAAAAGCGCATGCGAGTCATCGCGTTCACGATCACGCGCAGGCGGTCCCAGCCCATCAGCGATTCGCTCCACTCATCCGGCGTGCTGCCGTACATGTTGGCAAGAAAATCGCGGTAGCCGGGCGCCGCCAGCGCTGCCTCGACTTCTCTTCCCAGCGACAAGGCTTTCTCAACCGTCCACTGCGGAAGAAGGCCCGCGTGCACTACAGCGTAGCTGCCCTCGACATGCATCATCGGCCGCGTGCGCACCCAGGCCACCAGCTCCTTCACGTCGCGCGCACCGAGCACGTCGCTGAAAGTGTCGTCCTTGCGGCGGCGCTCGAAGCCTTCGTGTTGCGTTACCAGATGCAGATCGTGATTGCCGAGGACGGTAACGGCGCGATCGCCGAGCGCGCGTACGAAGCGCAGCACCTCGAGCGACTTGGGGCCGCGGTTGACGAGATCGCCCACGAACCATAGCCGATCTCGCTTCTTTTCAAAATCCACTTCCTCGAGGAGCCGCTGCAGCTCTTCGAAGCAGCCCTGCACGTCGCCGACCGCATAGGTCGCCATCGAAGGCTCAATATAGCTTCAAAAGCTGGCATCGAGCCGGCGATATTGAATCGCTTCCGCAATGTGTTCCGCGGCAATCGAGGTTTTGCCCGCGAGATCGGCAATTGAGCGCGCGACGCGCAGGACCCGGTGATAGGCGCGCGCCGAAAGCAGCAGGCGCGCGAGCGCGTGGCGCAACAGCTGGTCGCCCTCGCGGTCGGTACCGCAGTGGCGATCGATTTCGCGCGTGCCGAGCAGGGCGTTCGGCTTGCCTTGGCGCAGCATTTGCATTTCCCTCGCCTTTTCAACTCTTTTCTTGATTGCTTCTGAGGACTCGCTCGCTACGGGCGCGACGAGCTCGGCTTCGCGCGGCGCCGGCACTTCGAGCTTGATGTCGATGCGGTCGGCCAGCGGCCCGGAAATGCGGCCGCGGTAACGCGCAATGCGCTCAGGCGTGCAGCGGCAGCGCCCGCCGCGGTCGCCGCAGTGGCCGCAGGGGCAGGGGTTCATCGCGGCAAGCAGCTGGAAACGCGCAGGAAAGCTCGCCTGGCGCGCGGCGCGCGCGATCGACACCCGACCGGACTCGAGCGGCTCGCGCAAGGCCTCCAGGACGTCCCGGTCGAACTCCGGCAGCTCGTCGAGAAACAGCACGCCGTGGTGCGCAAGCGAGATTTCCCCCGGCCGAGGCAGGTTGCCGCCGCCCACCAGGGCGGGCCCGGAAGCGCTGTGATGCGGCGCCCGAAACGGCCGCTCGCCCCAGCGGGCAGCCTCGAAGCCGCCGCTCGACACGGAATGGACGGCCGCCACTTCGAGCGCTTCGCCTTCGGAAAGCTGCGGCAAGATGCCGGGAAAACGCGCGGCAAGCATCGATTTGCCGGTTCCCGGCGGCCCGACCATCAATACGCTATGGCCGCCGGCCGCCGCGACCTCGAGCGCGCGCTTCACCTGCTGCTGGCCCTTTACGTCGCTGAAATCCGGATACGCCGGCGCGGCCGCCCGCGCCTGGCTTTGGTACTCGGCAAGCGGCGCCTCGCCCGCGAGATGCGCGACCACATCGAGCAGAGTACGGGCTGGCAGGACACGCGCGCCTTCGGCGAGCGCGGCCTGCGGCGCATTGCCTTCGGGCAGCACGAAGGCACGGCCGGCGCTGCGCGCGGAGAGCGCCATGGCGAGCGCGCCGCGTATCGCGCGCAGCTCGCCGGTCAGCGAAAGCTCGCCGGCGAATTCATGGCCGGCAAGCGAATCCTGCGCGAGCTGGCCGCTCGCCGCCAGGATGCCGAGGGCGATCGGCAGATCGAACCGGCTCGAGTCCTTGGGCAGCTCGGCCGGCGCGAGATTCACGGTGATGCGCCGCGCCGGAAACTCGAAGCGGACGTGATTGAGCGCGGCGCGTACGCGATCGCGCGCTTCGCGCACTTCCGCATCGGGCAGGCCGACGATGTGAAATGCCGGCAACCCCGGCCCGAGGTGGACCTCTACGGTGACCTCGGGCGCGTCGATCCCTGCGAGCGCGCGGCTCGCTACCGTAGCAACGGTCATATTGTTCCCCCGCCGACAAAGAACGCGCCGGGCGAGGGCGGGTTTACTTGGCGCGGCCGCCTGGCGGCTGCGCTTCCAATTCGGCGATGCGCCTCTCCAGCTCAGCGAGCTTTGCGTGGGCGCGTTCAAGCAGCTTGCGCTGCACGTCGAAGTCGTCGCGCGACACGAGGTCCAGGCGATCGAACCAGCTGGCGAGCAGCGCCCGCAGGTTCTTCTCCAGGTCTGCCGCGGGCGAATTGCGCAAGGCACCGGCTACGCGCTCGTTCAACTCATCGAACAATCTTTTGTCGATCATTCGCCGAAGCTACCACTGCAGGCGAAGCACCAGCTTTGGGCACCGTGCTCCGAAGAGCGCCTCACTTTGGGGCGCAGCACCCTAAGGCGGTCCTAAATGGTTTCTCAACCTATTGAAACATAATGGCATTAAGCCGTGGCACAGGAGATGCTAGTCAAGGACGCCTTTCCAATTTCCCCAGGGAGATACCTGCCATGCGTAAGTCTGTGATGACCTTAGCCGTTGCTTCTGCGTTTGCCCTGCCCACCGTCGCGCTAGGCCAGGCGGCACCTGCCGCTCCCGCCGCTCCGACCTTGGACAAAGTACTGGACGCCTCCGGTATCAGCCTGAGCGGCTATGTCGATACGGCCTACTCGCATGCCGACCGGGACATCGAGGGCGGTTTCTCGCCCCGGGTGTTCGACGGGCAGAACAACTCGTTCGTGCTTCATCAGGTCGGCCTGCAGGTCGCCAAGCAGCCGAAAGAGGGTTTCGGAGGCCTGGTCAATATCACCGCGGGGAGGGACGCCGGGATCATTCGTTCCTTCGACTCCACGGATTCGACCTTCGACGTCACGCAGGCCTTCGCTCAATACGCGTCGGGGGCCTTTACGCTGATCGCCGGAAAGTTCACGACGCTTCACGGAACCGAGGTGATCTGGAGCCCCAGCAACGCCAACTTCTCGCGCTCGATTCTGTTCGGCGCCGTCCCTTTCACCCATACCGGCGTACGCGGCACTTATGCGCCGAACGACAAGGTCAGCTTGATCGGCGGCGTCAACAACGGTTGGGACCAGATGAAGGACATGAACCGGGGCAAGACGGTCGAGCTCGGCGTGATTGGTACACCGATCAAGCCGCTGACCCTTACCGGTTCGTACTACGGCGGACAGGAATCGTCCGGTACGGGAGTGACCGGCAGGCGCGACAGCACCAACTTTGTCGCCAGCTATAACGTCATCGAACCCTTGTCGCTCGGCCTGGAGTACCTGCGGGTCCAGCAGAAGGACGCGATATTCGACGCCACCGGCACGCCGGCGAAGGGCAAGTACAGCGGGCTTGCCTTCTATGCCTCGTACACGTTCATGCCGAAACTGAAGGGCACGCTGCGCGCCGAGACGTTCGACGACAAGGACGGGATGCACTTCGGCATGCCGGCCGGCACGACCACCGGGTCGAAATACAAGGAATACACCCTGACCATGGCTTACCTCGCGGCCGACAACTACGAAGTGCGGGGCGAGATCCGTAGAGACACGGCCAATCAACAGGTGTTCACGGACGAGACCAACTTCAGCAAGAACTTGATGACCTACGCAATCCAGGTGCTTTACAAGTTCTGAGCTCCTCGGCGAGAG
>WNFI01001103.1_pt1 | contig 47380 bp, 43 predicted proteins | sample 5400471 | NCBI WGS metagenome assembly WNFI01 (sample SAMN13153348, study PRJNA577476) | soil metagenome | isolation source: 100 cm saprolite on Douglas fir-dominated hillslope | place: USA:California | collected 2013-09-17
GCTGGTCAGCGTATCCGATAAGAGCGGCCTTGCCGAGTTTGCGCGCGGTCTCGCCCGATTCAAGATCAAGATCCTGTCGACGGGCGGCACGGCGAAACTCCTCGCCGAGCAAGGCCTCCCCGTAACCGAGGTGGCCGACTATACCGGCTTCCCGGAAATGCTCGACGGACGGGTAAAGACCCTGCATCCGAAATTGCACGCCGGCATCCTTGCCAGGCGCGATTCCCCCGCGCACCTAGCCGCGATCAAGGCGGCGGGCATCGAGCCGATCGATCTCGTCGTCGTCAATCTTTATCCGTTCGCGCGTACCGTTGCGAAACCGAATTGCACTCTCGCCGAGGCGATCGAGAATATCGACGTCGGGGGCCCCAGCATGCTGCGCGCGGCAGCCAAGAACTACGCGGGTGTCGCAGTCGTGACCGATCCGTCCGACTATTCAAAGCTGCTCGCGGAGATGGAGGAGCGCGGCGGAGCCTTGAGCGAAGGCACGCGCTTCGCGCTGGCCCAAAAGGCCTTCGCCCACAGCGCGTCGTACGAGGCCGCCATCGGCAACTACCTGACCGGCCTCGCGAGTGACGGAAAACTCGCGCCTTTCCCGGAGCGCCTTACGCTTCAGTTCGAAAAAATGGAGGACCTGCGATACGGAGAAAACCCGCATCAGGCTGCGGCGTTCTATCGCGACGGCAATCCGACTCCGGGGGGCATTGCCGGCTACACCCAGATTCAAGGCAAGGAGCTGTCGTACAACAACATCGCCGATGCCGACTCGGCTTGGGAATGCGTGAAGACCTTCGATCAACCGGCCTGCGTGATCGTCAAGCACGCCAATCCTTGCGGCGCCGCGATCGGAGCCTCACCCCGCGAGGCGTACGAGCGCGCCTTTGCCACCGACCCCACGGCAGCATTCGGGGGCATCGTGGCCTTCAACCACGAGCTCGACGCCGCGACGGCCGGCGCGGTATCCAAACAGTTCGTCGAAGTCCTGATCGCGCCCGAATTCGACGCCGAAGCACGGCGGATCTTTGCCGCCAAGGCCAACGTGCGGCTGATGTCGGTGAGTCTTGCGCACGCCGTTCAGACATACGACTTCAAGCGCGTCGGAGGCGGGCTCCTCGTGCAATCTCCGGATCGCCGCAACGTGGAAGCTTCGGAGCTGCGCACGGTCACCCGCCTGAAGCCAAGCGCAGCGCAAGTTGCGGACTTGATGTTCGCGTGGCGGGTCGTGAAGTTCGTCAAATCGAACGCAATCGTGTTCTGCGCCGGTGGCCGTACGCTCGGGATCGGCGCAGGGCAAATGAGCCGCGTCGACGCGGCCCGTGTCGCGGCGCTCAAGGCGCAGGACGCGGGGCTGCCTCTCATGGGATCCGTCGTCGCCTCGGACGCATTCTTCCCGTTTCGCGACGGCGTGGAAGTGGTCGCCCGTGCAGGCGCGAAGGCCGTAATCCAGCCCGGCGGAAGCGTGCGCGACGACGAGGTGATCGCGGCCGCCGACGAGCTCGGGCTTGCGATGGTGTTCACGGGCGTGCGGCATTTCCGGCATTGATCTATGAAGCTTCTGGTCATCGGTTCCGGCGGCAGGGAACACGCGATTGCGTGGCGCCTTGCGCAAGGCCCGCGAGTGCAAAAAGTCTTCGTCGCCCCGGGCAATGGCGGCACCGCGCGCGAGGCCGGCCTGGAGAACGTGGCGATCTCCGCAATCGACAAGCTGGCCGAATTCGCGCTGGCCGAGAATATCTACCTCACCGTGGTGGGACCCGAGGCGCCGCTTGCCGAAGGAATCGTCGATCTTTTCCGTTCCAGGGGTTTGCGGATCTTCGGTCCGACTCGGGCCTGCGCCCTGCTGGAGAGCTCCAAGGAGTTCGCCAAGGAATTCATGACCCGGCACGGAATTCCCACCGCGGAATTTTCGAGCTTCGACGCGGCCCGCGCCGCGCATGCCTATATCGACGCGCGCGCCGCGCCCATCGTCGTGAAGGCGGACGGCCTCGCGGCGGGAAAGGGCGTGATCGTCGCCACGAGCGCAGACGAAGCCCATCGCGCAGTCGAGCAGATCCTCGTCGAGCGTACGATGGGCGCTGCGGGGAACCGCATCGTGATCGAAGATTTCCTGGAGGGCGAAGAAGCGAGCTTCATCGTGCTGGCGGACGGCGAGCACGTGCTCCCGCTTGCCACCAGCCAGGACCACAAGCGTCTCAGGGACGGCGACCAGGGACCCAATACCGGGGGCATGGGGGCGTATTCTCCGGCGCCGGTCGTGACCCCCGAGCTGCACGCCCGCGTGGTGCGCGAGATCATCCAGCCCGTGCTCGCAGGAATGACCGGGGAAGGCCACCGCTACACCGGGTTCCTCTACGCCGGCCTCATGATCGACGGCTCGGGCAATCCCCGCGTGCTGGAATTCAACTGCCGCCTCGGCGATCCTGAAGCGCAGCCGATTCTGCTGCGCTTGAAAAGCGATCTGTCCGAGCTGATCGAGAGCGCCATGGACGGGAGGCTCGACCGCGTCAAGGCGGAATGGGACCGCCGCGCTGCGCTGGGGGTGGTTCTCGCCGCCCCGGGTTATCCCGACGCGCCGGAAAAGGGCCACGTCGTAACGGGACTCCCCGCGGCGGCAGAAGACTTCCGGGTGTTTCACTCGGGTACGGCGCTCGAGGATGGCGCCATTGTCACCAACGGCGGGCGCGTGCTGTGCGTGACTGCCCTCGGGGACTCGATCAAGATGGCGCAGCGGCGCGCCTACGAAGTCGCGGAAGGCATCCGCTTCGAGGGCATGCAGTATCGGCGCGACATCGGGCACCGCGCCGCCGCGCGAAAGCTCTGACCTGTGAATCGGTTCGATGAACCCGGCCGCGGTCCACGCTTATCTTCTTGAGCTGCAGAACCGCCTCGTCGCGGAGCTGGAGCGCGTCGAAGGACGCAGCTTCCGCCGCGATCACTGGCAGCGGGACGAAGGCGGCGGCGGTGAGAGCCGCATCATCGAGGATGGGGGCGTGTTCGAGCGCGGCGGAGTGAATTTCTCCCGGGTACACGGGGAGCGGCTCCCACCTTCGGCGAGCGCCGCGCGGCCCGAGCTGGCCGGCCGCGCATTCGAGGCCACGGGCGTGTCGCTGGTGCTGCATCCGCGCAATCCCTTCGTCCCTACCGTTCACATGAACGTGCGGTTCCTGGTCGCGACCAAGCCGCAAAGCGACCCGATCTGGTGGTTCGGCGGCGGAATGGATATGACACCCTATTACGGGTTCGACGAGGACGCGCGCCACTTTCACGCCACGTGCAGGCAGGCGCTCGAGGCATTCGGGCCCGAGTACTATCCCCGCTTCAAACGCTGGTGCGACGAGTACTTTTATCTCAAGCACCGCGGCGAGCCGCGCGGCATCGGCGGCATCTTCTTCGATGATTTGAACGAGAGCGGTTTCGATTCGTGCTTCGAGCTTGCTCGCAGCGTCGGCGACCATTTCCTTCCGGCCTATGTTCCGGTACTCGAGCGCCGGAAAAGTATTCCTTACGGCGAGCGTGAGCGAGACTTCCAGGCCTATCGCCGCGGCCGCTATGTGGAGTTCAATCTCGTTTATGATCGCGGCACGCTGTTCGGCCTGCAGTCGGCCGGCCGCGCCGAGTCGATATTGATGTCCCTGCCCCCGCTCGTGAAGTGGCGTTACGACTGGAAGCCGGACCCGTCGAGTCCGGAAGGAACACTCTATCGGGACTTCCTGCGTGCGAGGGATTGGCTCGGCGAATGATCGTGGAGAGAGGAGCTCATGGACACACGCAAGCTTGGGAAGAATGGGCCCGCCGTCTCGGCGCTGGGCCTGGGCTGTATGGGAATGACGGGAATCTACGGCGAGCCGAACGAATCGGAATCGATCGCGACCATTCATCGCGCCATCGATCTCGGCGTGAACCTGATCGTCACCTCGGACGCCTACGGCGCTGGAGCCAACGAAGAATTGGTCGGGCGCGCGATCAAAGGCAAACGCAACCGGGTGCTCCTCGCCACGAAATTCGGGAATGTGGGCCTGAGCGGCTTCAAGCTTCCCGAAGGCCTTTCGGCAGGTCACCCCGGTTACGTGCCGCAAGCTTGTGATGCCTCGCTCAAGCGCCTCGGCGTGGAAGTGATCGATATCTACGGGCTGCATCGCGTCGACCCCAAGGTACCGATCGAGGATACCGTGGGCGCAATGAAAAAGCTTCTCACCCAGGGCAAGGTGCGCTATCTCGCGCTTTCCGAGGCGGGCGCGGCGACCCTCCGGCGCGCGCACAAGGTGCATCCGTTCGTTGCGCTCGAGACCGAGTACTCGCTGTGGTCGCGCGACGTGGAAAAGGATATCCTCCCCGCCTGCCGCGAGCTCGGGGTCGCCTTTATGGCGTATTCACCCCTTGGCCGCGGGTTCCTTACGGCGACGATCAAGACGTTGGACGCGCTCCAGTCGAAGGATAGACGGCGCGATCACCCGCGCTTCAGCCCCGACAACCTCAAACGCAACGTCGCCCTGCTGCAACCGCTCGAAGCGATCGCCGCGGCCCACAAGATCACACCGGCGCAGGTGGCGCTCGCCTGGGTGCTGGCTCGAGGACCGGACGTCGTGCCCATCCCGGGAACGAAACGGCGCAATTATCTCGAACAAAACGCGGCCGCGGCCGGCATGACTCTGAGCGCGGCGGAGATCGCCCAGCTCGCGAAAATGTTTCCTCCCGGCGTTGCCTCGGGCACACGCTATCCGGAGAAGCAGCTCGCCGGACTCGGCATTTGAACCTCACCCGGCCGGGCTTTCACTCCAATGCCCCCCACAACTCGCGCTGCACGCATAAGCGGCCCAGCGTCAGCAGCAATTCCGCTTCTCCCGGACGCTCGCTCAGCCACCGTTCGGCCCGCTCGAGGCGCTCGGACGCGTCCTCGTCGGTGCATTCTCCATAGAGCAGGGCGAGCGCTCCGTCCCAGTCCTTCTCAAGCGCTTCCTCGATGATCCGGTGGGCCTTGCGACAATCCCCGAGCTCGATGAAGGCGCGCGCGGCGGCGGCGGCGATCTTGGGACGCAAGCGCTCGGAGCGCGGCGTGTCTTCCCAATGCCGGGCGAGGCCTTCCCGATCGGCAGCCTTGCGCGACAGTATCGCGATGCGGGCGTTGACGCGCACGCTGTCGAGGACTTCCGGAGGCATCGCATCCCGTTTCTCCAGCAAGTTCGCCACGCGGAGAACCTCGTCCCAATTTGCCATGCCCTGCTCCGCGCGCAGCGACAGCAACAGCGCCGCAACATGCCGGGGCCGGCCCGCGTTCAGTTCGCGCAGAACGGCTCGCGCTTCGAGAAAGCGCCGTTCCTCCAGCAGGAGCTCCGCCGCAGTCATCAAACGAGCGAGACGCCACTCACCATCTCCTTCTTTCGCCCGCTCGAGCCACTGATCGCGCCGGCCGAATTGCCGCAGTCTCTGCGCCGCACGTGCTGCAAGAAGACTCGCGAGACCGGGTGTTGCGCCGAGCTCGGCAGCCCCCGAGGCGAGTTTCTCGGCGCGGACGAACTGGCCCTCGAAGAGCGCCTGGATCGCCCCCAGCGCCGCTGCGCGTCCCTTTTCATCCCGGCGTCGTTCACGAAAAGCGCGCACATGTGAAGGAAGCCTCAGGGCATGCCACACTACTCTGAGCAGAAAGTAAGCGGCCGCGAGGACGACGATCAGAAGCACAGCGAGCAGGTTGAGCGAAATCTCGGCGCGCCACGGGTGCAGCACGAACAGCGCGTAAGCTCCGTGGCCTCGCATTGCCAGCGAAAGGGCGACTGCGAGCGCCGATAGGACGAGCAACCAAAGCAGCCCTCTCATTGCCCGGCCTGCTTCCGAATTGGCTTGTAAGCGCGCACTGCCGCGAGGCTTTCGCCGATCGTCGGAAGCGAGACCCCTATGCTGCCCGAGCCGAGCTGCTTCAGCGTCAACGCCATCGCCACGGCGGCGCGAGAACGCGTGTCGAAGTAGCGCTCCAGCCAGCTTGCCGCGACCCTCACGTCGCTGCGGTACGCGGCTTCGTCGCGCGCAAGGAGCGCAAGGCGCGCGTTCAGCAGACGCAGTTTCAGGTTCTCGCGCAGGAAAAACGCCTGCGGCGGGCTGAGCAAGGCCGGGTCCGAGCCTTCCATGTTCTCGATCCTGACGAGCTGCTTGAGCTCGCCGAGCAACTCCGCGACCAGCCTTTCCCATAGTCCAGCGGACTCGGGCTTGGCAGCAGCCGTCGCCTGCGGCCGGGCTTCCTGCACGAGCGGCAGGGAATCCACGCCCGCGATCAATTGGTCCAGTTTTGCGACAAGGCCCGGAACATCCAGGCTGGGCGCGGTTTTGAGGCGTTCGATATCGCGGGAGAAAACCTTGCGCAGTGGCAGGAACTGGGGGCGGCCCGAGCGCGCCAGGCGCGCGTCGGCCGTCTGCATCGCGGACAAGGCCACCTGAACGTTACCGGTGAGCTGCAGTTGCTGCGAGGCAATGGTGAGGATCTGCTCGATTTCGGCGATCACCCATTCGTCGCGGCTGCGCGACAGCTCCTGGTAGAGCGCCTCGAGGCCGATCTGCTGATTCTGAAATTCCGCGACCTTCAACTCGACCTGCGCGAGCTTCGCCTGCGCCTCGCGCGCCGTCTCCTGTGCCTGTCTCGCGCTCAGGCGCGCGTCGCGGCTGTCGGACTCGCTTTCGCGCACGCGCTGAGCGAGCTCGTCGCGCAGCGCGTCGATCCGGTTGCGACCGTCGTACCACTGCCAAGCGAAAAGCAGTGCGACCAACCCGAATGCGGTCGCAGTCGGCGAAATTCGCCAGGCTCTGGGCTTCGAAGCTTCCCGAGTGCCGGACGCGGGTGCGGTGTCGTTATCCATGCGTGAGCCGACTCCTGATGAGAGGCGATCATACTTTAGCAAAAAAAGCCGCCATCTCAGAGACGGTGCGAACATCGCCGCGCCCTGTCACTACGACCTCCCGCACGTCGAGCTTCCTGGCGGCAAGCGCGATCCGCGGATGCGGCACGAACACCGGGGTCGCGCGCAAGTATCCCCTGCCGGTAGGGCCCAGTATTTCGAAGAAATTCCCCAAGCCTTCGGCGCTGGTAATCGAGACCGCTTCGATTCCGCCGCTCTGCCAGCGGGCGAGGAGCCCTCCCGCGTCGGCGTCGGGCCGCGCGCGACGGTAGCATTCGGCATATTCGACTCGCGCGCCCCGCGCTTGAAGTCTCGTTCGCAGCCAATCGCGCCCGCCTTGCCCGCGAAAGATCACGACCGAGCGCCCCTGCAGATCCCGCAGGTCGGGAAGTTCGGCGAGCGCCTCGCTGTCGCCCTCGCCGGCAGGCGCTATCACCGAATGGAACCCTCGTTCCTCGAGTGCACTTGCGGTCCCGATCCCCACGGCGGCCACACGCAGGCCCTTCGGCCAGTTCCGGCTCGCCGTGACCATCGCGTGCCCACGCATCGCCGCCGTCGGACTGACGAAAACCGCGAGCTGAAATTCGTCCAGGCGCGCAATCAGACCTGAGACCGCCGCCGCATTTTCAGGAGGCAGGATTTCGATGGTGGGAAAGAGAATCGGATTGGCGCCTGCCGCGCGGATCCGCTCGGCAAGCGCCAAAGCGTGCTCGCGCGGGCGAGTGACCACGATACCGCGGCCCGAGAGCGGTCCCTCGCTCATGACAAAGACTCGAGAATGGCGTCCGCGCCGAGGGCCCGCAATTTCGCCGCGAGCACCTCACCCAGTTCTTCCGGCGCCGCGATCGGGCCGATCGATTCCGCGCGCACGACCTTGCTGCCGTCGGGCATCGCCACGAGACCCCGCAGGCGAATCTCCGCCCCGCTTGTCACGGCGTACGCCGCGAGGGGCAGCTGGCAATCGCCCGACAATGCGCGGCTCAGCGCGCGCTCGGCGAGCACGCAAGCCGATGTGTCGAAATCCCCGAGCGGAGCCAGTCGCCGCAGCAGTTCGCTCCGGTCCTCTCGGCACTCGATCACGAGCGCGCCCTGCCCGGGCGCGGGCAGGCTCTGCTCGGGTTCGAGCATCGCTCGGATTCGCGCCGCAAGACCGAGCCGCTTGAGCCCGGCTGCGGCGAGCACCACTGCCTGGCACTCTCCCCGATCGAGCTTGGCCAGCCGCGTGTCGAGATTGCCGCGCAATGGATGCACTCTCAGTGCCGGATGGCGCTCGCGCAATTGCGCCTCGCGTCGCAGGCTGGACGTTCCAACGATGCTTCCCGGCGGCAACGCTTCGAGGGTCGCGCTCAGGTTCGATACGAGGCAGTCGCGCGGGTCCTCTCTCGCGGTGATCGCCGCCAGGCAAAAGGGCTCGGGCAGGCGCATCGGAACGTCCTTCGCGGAGTGCACGGCAATATCGGCCCGCCCGACCTCGAGCGCGGCCTCGAGTTCCTTGACGAAAAGGCCCTTGCCGCCGATCTGGGCGAGCGGCCGATCGACGATCTGGTCGCCTCGCGTCGTGATTCCGAGGATGCTCACCTCGCAATGCGGATACAGGCGCTTGAGCTCGCCCGCGACGTGCTCGGACTGCCACATCGCGAGCCGGCTTCTGCGCGACGCGATGACGATTCGTTCAGAACTCTGATTCAAGTCTTCTTCCCTAGCTTACGAGCGCCTTGATCTGCGCCCATTGCCTGCGGCTCACCGGCAGCCTTTCGTCGACTCCCTCCAGGACCACCGACCACCCGACTTCGCCTTCGGTCTCGGCGCCGCGCTCGACACCGCGTATCCCTCGCCGCGCCACCAGGCAATTGCGATGAATCCGCACGAACACGCCGGTGAATTCCTGCTCGAGCTGCGTAAGCGACTCCTCGACCAAGTGCTCACCGGTGCGGGTCCGTAGGGTGACGTATTTGAGCTCGGCTCTGAGGTAAATCACGTCCGAGACGCGGACGAGAGTCACGCGCCCGCGCTCGGCAACGCTGAAGAAGCGCCGCGGGGCCGGATCGATGCTCTCGAGCACGCCGCGCGCCAACCGTGCGCCGTTTGCGGCCTTCTTCAGAGCGGTGAGGAGCCGCACCGCGCGAACCGGCTTGGTCAGGTAGTCCACGGCGTTGACCTCGAACGCCTCGACCGCGTACCGATCGTGCGCGGTGACGAAAATCACGGCGGGCGGCCGCTCCAGAATCTGCAGGTGCCTTGCAAATTCGATGCCGCTCATTTCAGGCATGTGGATATCGACCAGGACGATCTCCGCTCGCGCCGCGGCGACGATTTGCAAGCCCTCCACGCCGTTCGCCGCTTCGCCCGCAATGGAATGCGGCAGTTCTCGGCGGCAGTCCTCCAGAAGCTCGCGCAAGCGGTCGCGGGCCGGTTCCTCGTCGTCGACGATGACCACTCTGATCGGGGTCATACGCTGGTGCGATAGGGAATCGCGATGCCGATTTCGTAGCGGCCGTCGGCGATGCGTGTGTCCAGGGTTGCCTCGACGTCGAAATGGAGCTGCAGGCGCTCGCGGATGTTGGCAAGCGCCATGTGATTTCCCTGGCGGTGTTGATAGTCTTCGTGGTACGGATTGGCCAAATGCAGCCACAGGCGGTCGTCCCGGCGCTCGATGCGCACCTCGATCACGCCGGGCGCGATTCCCGGCTCGATTCCGTGGTAGACGGCGTTTTCCACAAGGGGCTGCAGGAGCATCGGCGGCACCAGAGCATCCTCGATGGCCGGATCCAACCGCCAATCGACCCGGAGGCGCTCACCCAAGCGCAGCTGCTCCAAGTTGAGATATTGACGGCACAACGAGAGCTCGTCTCCGAGAGCGATCAGCTGGCGATTGTCGACCATGACGGTGCGGAACAGCTCCGCCAGATCCTCCAGGGCGCCCTCGGCTCGCTTCGGATCCTTGCGAATCAGTGAAAGCACGGCGTTCAGAGTGTTGAAAAGGAAATGGGGCCGGATGCGGGCCTGAAGAGCCTGCAGCCGCGCTTCTGAGATCGCCGGCGAAAACGCCCGGTTGCGAAGGTGAAAATACCAGGCAATCGCTCCTGTCCCGAGCGCCGCGTGCCCAAGGCTCCACGCGAATTCGCGCCACTCACCGCTTCCGCCGAGCAAGGTCTGGAACGGGAAGAGCGCGGCGGTTACCGCAAGCACGATCGCAAGGACCGCCAGCAGGCCGTGAACGTACGCGAGCCGCTCGAGCAGCGTCGACCCCGCGTAAAGCAAGATCACCACGACGAGCAATATAGGTTCGAGCGACCCTGCGATCTCGGTGACTTTTGCGGCGAACTCGCCGATCTCCCGCGAGCGCGCCAGCGCGAAAAGCAGGGCGAGCGCGTTGACGGAAAGCAGGATGCGCGATATCACGCCCAGATTGCGGAAGTCCGGCAGGGCGTCGGGCAGGTCGTTTTGCCGTATACTTTGCACTTTTGTGCGCACGCGAAAGTCGGCGCTCGCGGCCATGAGCCGCGCGCCTCACGACTTCGGTGCATTTTACAGGCAACCATGGCAGCGAACCCCAAGCCCGGCAAGAAACTCTGGTCCGGGCGGTTCGCCGAACCGGTATCCGAGCTCGTCACGCGCTACACCGCCTCGGTTGGTTTTGACCGGCGCCTCGCGCCCCACGACATCCGGGCGTCCCTTGCACACGCGCGCATGCTGCGCGCCGTTAGGATCCTGACGGCGGCGGATCTCAAGGCGATCGAGCGCGGCCTTTCCAGGATCTCCCGCGAAATCGAAACGGGAAGGTTTCGCTGGTCGATCTCGGCCGAGGACGTCCACGTCAACATCGAGCGGCGGCTGATCGCTCTCGTCGGGGAGGCGGGGAAGCGCCTGCACACCGCCCGCTCGCGAAACGATCAGGTCGCAACCGACCTGCGCCTGTGGCTGCGCGAGGCGATCGACGAGATCAGGAGCCTCCTGCGAAAACTGCAGCGCGGGCTCCTCGATCTGGCGGAAAAGCACGCCGCCACCGTGATGCCGGGTTTCACCCACCTGCAGGTCGCCCAACCGGTGACTTTCGGGCATCACCTGCTCGCGTACTTCGAGATGCTCGAGCGCGACCGCTCGCGCCTTGCCGACTGCCGGCGCCGCGTGAATTGCCTCCCGCTCGGGGCGGCGGCGCTCGCCGGAACCTCCTTTCCGATCGACCGCAAGAAGGTCGCGCGCGAGCTGGGGTTCGAAACGGTGAGCGAAAACTCCCTGGACGCGGTCTCCGATCGAGACTTCGCGATCGAGTTCTGCGGCTGTGCGGCTCTTGCGATGATTCATCTCTCGCGCTTTTCGGAGGAGTTGATTCTCTGGAGCAATCCACGTTTCGGGTTCATCGCCGTGGAGGATCGCTTTTGCACGGGGTCATCCATCATGCCTCAGAAGAAGAACCCCGACGTTCCGGAGCTCGCGCGCGGCAAGACAGGGAGGGTTGCCGGTGATCTCGTCGCGCTGCTCACTTTGATGAAGGGACAGGCTCTTGCCTACAACAGGGACAATCAGGAGGACAAGGAGCCGCTGTTCGACGCGGCGGATACCCTGCGCGATACGCTCGCCGTTTTCGCCGAGTTGATCGCCGGCATCCGGGTCAACGCGGCTGCGATGCACGCCGCGGCCAAGGAAGGCTTCGCCACGGCGACAGACTTTGCCGACTACCTGGTAAGAAAGGGACTCGCGTTTCGCGACGCCCACGAAGCGGTCGCGCGGGCGGTGCGCTTCGCCGAAAAATCCGGGCTGGGTCTGGAACAGTTGCCGTTCGAGGAGATGCGCCGCTTCTCCTCCAAAGTGGAAAGAGACGTCTACCGCGTGCTCACTCTCGAGGGCTCCATAGCGAGCCGCTCGCACGTCGGCGGCACCGCGCCGGTGCAGGTGCGTGCCGCGATCGGCCGCGCGCGCAGATTGCTGAAGGCCGACCCGGCACCGTGATCCCGCAGTGATGGGAGGCCCATCGGGAGAGCTTCTCGCCGCACTGCAGACATCCGTTTCTCGCTGCCGAAGCCGACGGCCTCGCCGCGCTTTCCGCGGCCGGCGCCCGAGTTCCCGTCCCGCTGTGCCAAGGTCAAGCGGGCGAGCAAGCATTCCTCGTGCTCGAGCACCTTGAGCTGCGCGGAAACGGCGACTACGCGGCTCTCGGGCGCGCGCTCGCCGCCGTCCATTCGGTCCACGGAGAATTCTTCGGCTGGCGGCGAGACAACTATATCGGGAGAACTCCCCAGCTCAATCGGCGATCGCCTTCCTGGAGCGAGTTCTGGCGCGAAGCGCGGCTCGGACCTCAGCTTGAGCTGGCGAGGGAAAACGGCTTGGGGGAAAGTCTCTTGAAAAAGGGGGAGCAGCTTGCCGGAGCGGTACCAAGTCTGCTTTCCGGACATGCGCCCGCCGCATCGCTCCTGCACGGCGATCTATGGAGCGGAAATGCCGGGTTTCTTGCCGACGGCACGCCGGTGTTTTTCGACCCGGCAGTTTACTGGGGAGACCGCGAGGCAGACCTCGCCATGACCGAACTGTTCGGCGGATTTCCGCAGGATTTCTATTCTGCCTACGCGGAAACAGCGCCCGTCGATCGGGGTTATGCGGTCAGAAAGAGGCTGTACAACCTGTACCACGTGCTCAACCACGCGAATCTGTTCGGCGGCGGCTATGCGGTGCAGGCCGAGCGGATGATCGAGCGCCTCCTTGTGGAGGTGCGATAAGGCGATCGCCTTTCCAGCTATGAGGTGGTTTTCTCTCCGGTGAGAAGCTTCTGCAGCTCCCCGGACTGATACATCTCGCGCATGATGTCGGAGCCGCCCACAAACTCTCCGTTGACGTAGAGCTGAGGTATGGTGGGCCAGTTGGCGTATTCCTTGATGCCTTGACGGATTTCCGGTTCCTCGAGCACGTTGACGGTAAAGACTTCCTGGACCCCGCACGCCTTCAGGATCTGCACGGCGTTGGCGGAGAAGCCGCATTGGGGAAATTGCGGAGTCCCTTTCATATAGAGCACGACCGGATTTCCGGCCACTTGCTGCCTGATGCGTTCTCGCGCGTCCATGTCCAGTCCTCAAATACCTGATAAAAATCGTCGGGAATTGTACCGCTCGCTCCAAGCGCGGTCAACCGCGCCAAACGCCCGCACACGCGCGCGGCCATCCCGCCAGGTCGTGAAAATCGGTGACTTCGGCATAACCCAGCGCGCAGAGGAGTTCGACACAGCGATCTCCCTGATCGTACCCATGCTCCATGAGCAACCAACCACCCGGCCGGAGGCGATTGTGCGCACGCACGGCAATCTCCCGGATGCAGGCGAGCCCGTCCGCGCCGCCGACCAAGGCGAGGCGCGGTTCGAAGCGCACGTCGCCTCGTTCCAGATGAGCGTCTCCCGCGGCGACGTAAGGCGGATTCGACGCGATCATGTCGAAGGGCTCCGGTCCGAGCGGATCAAACCAGTTGCCGAGAACAAATTCGATTTCGGCTCCGTGGTCCCGCGCGTTCCGTTGCGCGAGGGCGAGGGCTGCCTCGGAAACATCCGTGGCGACGATCCCAAGCTCGGGTCGCTCGGTAGCAAGAGCGATGGCAACCGCTCCGCTGCCCGTTCCGAGCTCCAGCACCCGCGCCGGCGCACCGGGAGAAAGGCGCTCGAGCGCAAGCTCGACGAGGAGCTCGGTTTCCGCGCGGGGGATCAGGACTTCCGGGGTCACCCCCAGTGCCAGACCGTAGAACTCCCGCCGGCCCGTAATGTAGGAAACGGGTTCGCCGGCGCGCCGCCGCGCGAACCGAGCGCGCGCCGCGCGCGCATGAGACGAATCGATCGTTTCTTCGGCGTGAGCGATGAGCCAGACGCGCTCGCAACGAAGGACGGAGCAAAGCAATAGCTCGCCCTCCAATCGCGGCAGTCCGCAATCGCTCAGCAAGCTGCCTATCGTTGCACCGGTTTCGACCGCGCTCACTCCGGGGCCCTGTTTCAGCGCTCTTCGGCGAACGCGGCGAGCTGCTCGGTCTGGTGTTCTGCGAGCAGCGCCTGCGTCAGCTGGGAAAGATCGCCGTCCATGATGTCGTTGATCTTGTAGAGGGTGAGACCGATGCGGTGGTCGGTGACCCTTCCCTGCTCCTTGTTCTTGTGCTGCGAGCGAGCGTCCTGGCACTCCACCACGATTCCGGTAGGAAGATGCGTGATTCGAACCGCCGAGTCGGTCTTGTTGACGTGCTGGCCGCCGGCGCCCGAGGCGCGGTAGGTGTCGATTCGAAGCTCCGAGGAATTCAGCACGACGTCACCAATTGCGCTCGCCTCGGGGAGCACGGCGACTGTGCACGCCGACGTGTGGATGCGGCCCTGGGTTTCGGTAGCCGGCACTCTCTGGACGCGATGGCCGCCGGATTCGAACTTGAGCTTGGAGTAGGCGCCCTGCCCAATAATGCGCGCGATGATCTCCTTGTACCCGCCCGCGTCGCCCGGCGATTCGGATATCACCTCTACCTGCCAACCCTGGCGTTCGGCATAGCGCGAATACATGCGAAAGAGGTCGCCCGCGAAGAGCGCCGACTCGTCTCCGCCGGTTCCCGCGCGGATCTCGAGGAAAATATTGCGCTCATCGTTGGGGTCCTTCGGGAGGAGCAGCTTCTGCAGCTCCGATTCGAGCGCGACGAGCCGCTCGCGGCCCACTTTGATCTCGCTTTCCGCGTAGCTTCTCATCTCCGGATCGTCGAGCAGCTCTTGCGCTTCGGCGACATGCTGTTCGGCGTCGCGATATCTGTTGAAAAGCTCGACGACGGGTTCGAGCTCCGCATGCTCGCGCGAAAGCTTGCGAAACTGCTCCAGGTCGCGCGTCGCGTTCTCGGAGGAAAGAAGGGCGCCGATGTCCTTTAGCCGCTGGCGCGCCTGATCGAGCTTGGCCGCGACGCTGGTTTTCATCGACTCACAGCCACACGCTCGAGCTAGTCGCCCGCGCGCAGGCGATACAGCCGTGCTACGAGCGCCTTGAGCGACTCATCCCCCTCGCCGCTTTGGTTGAGCGTCTCGGTGGGAGCGTGCATCAGTTTGTTGGTAAGACCGTGCGAAAGGGCTTCAAGCACTGTCTTTGGATCATCGCCCCGGGCGAGCATTCGCACCGCGCGCTCGACTTCATGGCGGCGCGTGTCCTCCGCGGTTTCGCGCAGCTGGCGGATGAGCGGTACCATTTCGCGCGTCTTCATCCAGTGCAGGAAGGATCCGACCTGCGACTCGATGATCACCTCGGCCTGCGCGACTGCCGATTGGCGCGCATCGATGCCCTCGCGCACCGTCGCGGCGAGGTCATCGATGGTATAGAGAAACACGTCATCCATCCCCGCTACCTCGGCTTCGATGTCCCGGGGGACAGCGAGGTCCACCATGAAAACCGGACGATGGCGGCGAGCGCGGACTGTGCGCTCCATCGTGCCCTTGCCGATGATCGGCAGCGAGCTCGCGGTGCAGGAAATGATGATGTCGTATTCGGGCAGGCGCTCGGGCAGGTCGCGCAGCTCGATCGACTCGGCGTTGAAGCGCCGGGCAAGGGATTCAGCCCGATCCAGCGTGCGATTCGCCACCGCCATGCCGCGCGGCCTCTGCGCGGCGAAGTGGGTTGCGGCGAGCTCGATCATCTCGCCGGCGCCGATCAGGAGCACTCTCTGATCGCCGAGACTAGGAAATATCCGGCCGGCGAGTTTTACCGCGGCAGCCGCCATCGACACGACGTTGGCGCCGATCCCGGTATTGCTGCGCACTTCCTTCGCCACCGCGAAAGAACGCTGAAAAAGCTTGTTGAGAAGCGTCCCGAGCGTGCCGGCGGACTCGGCGACTCGAGCCGCCTCTTTCATCTGGCCGAGGATCTGCGGCTCCCCGACCACCATGGAATCGAGGCCGGAGGCGACGCGGAACGCGTGCCGAACCGCTTCGCCCTGCGGGAGGGTATAGAGGTAGGGCTTCAGCTCCTGGGGCTGGACGCGGTGATAGCCGGCGAGCCATTCGAGTGCGGCCTGCGGTTCGCCCAGTGCGCAGTAAAGCTCGGTGCGATTGCATGTTGAAAGGATTGCAGCCTCCCTGACAGGCTCGCGCAGAGTCAGCTCCGCGAGTGCCGATCGAAGACGCTCGGCGTGAAACGCCACTCGCTCGCGTATCGCAAGGGGAGCGGTCTGGTGATTCAATCCGAGCGTGAATAGCTGCATGGCGAGATCGGTCTACGTGACCTGCTATTATAAGCTAGCAAGTTCGGAGGTCCGCGGGAGTGGTTGCAGCCACGGTGTTCCGCCCGAACAATTTGCGTTGGGAGCAGCGAATATGACCGAGCTTCCCCCTCAGCTGCGACTAGTCCGAGACTTTTTCTTTAAGCAGGCCCTCGCGCTTTCACCGGAGCGTACCTACCTTCACCAGCGTGAGCTCATCAAGAACCAGACGATCTTCCGGCTTGAGGATCTTCGCAAGCACCTCAACAATCCCTTCCTGGATCTGGACTTCGTGCAGATCATCGACCGCGGTCAACTGGTCGACTTGCGCGCCGCGCGCTGTTTCAAGATCGTCCAGCGACGTCAGATCAAGTTCGTCAACCGTCTTTTGCTGCAGCAGCATCTGGAAAACGGGGCGGCGTGCCTGCTCGAGGGCGTCGACATCCTGGAGACGCAGGTCAACCTGCTCGCGGCCAGCCTGGACCGGGCGCATTCGTGTACGTTCAGCAATGCAGTGGTGTTCTTTTCCCAGCGCGGCAGCGAGGCCTACCGAGGGCATCTCGATACCGATGACGTGCTCGCGATTCATCTTGCCGGGGCGAAAAAGTGGCGCCTCTACGGACGCCAGTCGCCTCGACGGACCCACTTGGTCGAGCTGGGAGAATCGGAAATGGGGCCGCTCGATGCCGAGCTGGTCATGCACGCCGGGGACGTGTTGTTCCTGCGCAGCGGCACGCCCCACCAGGTCGAGACCGTCGGCGACTATTCGCTGCACCTTTCCTTTGACCTCTGCGACCGTGCCACGGGAATCGAAACCGTGTTCGATCTACTGCTCAAGCACTACGACCGCGATTCCTTGCGGCCGTACGGCACCGCGAGCGAGGTGCTTGAAAAAGCTGCCTCGCTGGGTCGAAGCGAAGAATTCAGGCGCGAAATCGAAGCCCTTGAGCAGCAGCACAAGGCCGGCTACGAAGAGTTCCGACGATCGGTCGCTGCGAGCCGCATCAGTTTTTTCGACTCCCTCATCGCCGCGGAAGAAACCAAAACCCAGCAGCGCTGAGCCGGATGGAGGCAGTCGGGTAGATGGTGGCCAAGGACGGAATTGAACCGCCGACACACGGATTTTCAGTCCGCTGCTCTACCAACTGAGCTACTTGGCCGGGCCGGTGCGTCCGGAATCCGGAGCGCGCGGAAAGGGAGCGCGGATTATAAGGGCAATTCGCCTACTCGCCAAGAATTGGGGAACGCCCATCTGCTCCAGGACGGCGAGGATGAGCACGAGTCCCGTGAAGCCGCCCGTGTAGATGCCGTAGATCTACCGGAAATGAAGTACGCGAAAACCCGGGCGGGGCCACGACAGCCCCGCCCAGACGCAGCAATTACGCGCGAACAGCTTGGGCTTTGTCGGAACCCCAAATGCGGTTGTGACGCGTTTCCGGCATTATGAACAGGCAGATGATGAAACACACCGCCGGTACCGCAATGGGGTAGATCAAGGCATAGCCCACGCTTCCGGTGGAAAGAAACGCGGCCGAGGTGATGAAAGGCACCAAACCCCCGCCCCAGCCGTTGCCGATGTGGTAGGGCACGGAAACGGACGTATAGCGGATCCGGCTTGGAAAGTACTCTGCCAGGAACGCCCCGACCGGGCCGTACACCATGCCCACGTAGGACACCAGGATGAATATGATGAGGACGGCGATCGGATAGTTGACGGCGCCGGGGTTCGTGACCGAACCAAGCCACACATAGAGGGGGTAATACGTCACGGCTGCCAGCAACATTCCCCCGAGAATGACCGGCTTCCGGCCGATGTTGTCGGAGAGCCATCCGAACAAAATCAGCGTCGGCGACGCGAGGAGCAATGCAGCGCCGACAATGTAGCTTGAGGTCAGCACGTCGAGCTTTTTCACCGTCTGCAGGAAGTAGAGCGCCCAGAATTGGCCGCTGTACCACACGACACCCTGCCCTATCAAAACCACGATGGCGACCCCGACGAATTTGATGTTGGAACTCAGGAACGCTTCTTTCCACGGATTCCTTACCATTCCGCCCTTTGCCTTCATTTCCTGGAAAATTGGAGTTTCCCCCAGTTGCAAGCGGATGTAGATGGCCATCATCACCAGCAGGAAAGAGATCAGGAACGGAATCCGCCAGCCCCATTCGTTGAAGGCGGCTTCTCCCATGTAGGTCCGGGTGCCGACGATCACCGCGAGGGAAACCACGATACCCAGGGTCGGCGACGTCTGCAGCCAGCCGGTGTAGTATCCCCGGCGCTCGTCCGAAACGTGCTCGGCAACGTACGTTATCGCGCCACCGTATTCCCCGCCCAGGCACAGCCCCTGGATCATCCTCAGGCCGAACAGAATAAAGGCGGCGGAAAGGCCAATGGAGGCGAAGGTGGGTATCAGACCGATAGCGGCGGTTGCCAAGCCCATTCCGGTTAGAGTTACGATGAAGGTGTATTTGCGGCCCACCCGGTCGCCCAGCCATCCGAACAGGAAGGCGCCCAATGGGCGAATCAGGAAGCCGGCGGTAAACAGGGCGATCGTGCTCAGCAGCGCCGCCACCGGGTGGGTTTTGTCGAAGAACTTGACCGACAGGATCGCGGCCAAGCTGCCGAAAATGTAGAAGTCGTACCACTCAATGACGTTCCCCACGGCGGCGGCAATCACTACTTTCCGGAAATTTTTTGGGACCTCACTTGCCATGGCTGTCCTCCTCGTTATTTCATACGAAAAAACCCTCGCAGCAAGCCGGTGGGGTTGTCGAGTGTATTTTCAGACGCCTCCCCCGACACCCCGCGCGATGCTAACAGGCAATGCGTGAAGTCGTCCAGCCCCGGAGCCGGGTAGCTCAAGGACGGCGAAGAGCAGCCCCCCGGGCTATGCGGAAACAAAAAGCCCCGCCGAAGCGGGGCTTTGGGACCAGAGGTAACAGAGGGGTTTGGGAGGACCTCCCTGCTGGAGGAGGGGACCAAACCCCGGAGGGAGTTACATGTCCATGCCTTCCATTCCGCCCATTCCGCCCATTCCGCCGTGGGCATGGCCTCCGGCGTTCTTCTTCTCTTCGACCAACTCGGCAACCATCGCCTCGGTGGTGAGGAGCAGCCCGGCAACCGAAGCCGCATTCTGCAGCGCCGTGCGGCTCACCTTGGTCGGATCGAGCACGCCCATTTCGACCATATCGCCGAACTGCTCGGTCTGGGCGTTGAAGCCGAAGTTGCCCTTGCCCTCCGCGATCTTGTTCATCACGACCGACGGCTCCGCGCCGGAGTTGGCAACGATTTGGCGGAGCGGCTCCTCGAGCGCACGCGTCACGATCCTGATGCCCGCATCCTGATCGGGGTTCTCGCCCTTGAGCTTATCGAGCGCTGCCCTGGCGCGGATATAGGCCACGCCGCCGCCGGCGACAATGCCTTCCTCGACCGCGGCACGCGTCGCGTGCAAAGCATCTTCGACGCGAGCTTTCTTTTCTTTCATCTCGACCTCGGTCGCCGCACCGACCTTGATCACCGCAACGCCGCCGGCGAGCTTCGCTACGCGCTCCTGCAGCTTTTCCTTGTCGTAGTCGCTGGTCGCTTCGTCGATCTGGGTACGGATGTTCTTGACCCGCGCCTCGATCGCCTTGGGATCGCCGGCCCCGTCGATGACGGTGGTTTCTTCCTTCGCGACCTCGATACGTTTCGCGCGCCCGAGATCCTTGAGGGTCGCCTTTTCGAGGGTTTGTCCGACTTCCTCGGCAATGACCTGGCCGCCCGTTAGGATGGCGATGTCTTCGAGCATGGCCTTGCGGCGATCCCCGAACCCCGGAGCCTTGACGGCGCAGGTCTTAAGGATTCCGCGCAGGTTGTTCACCACGAGCGTCGCGAGGGCCTCGCCTTCGACTTCCTCGGCGACGATGAGAAGCGGTTTGCCGGACTTGGCCACCTGCTCCAGGATCGGCAACAGTTCGCGAATGTTGGAGATTTTCTTGTCGTGCAGAAGAATGTAGGGTTCCTCCAGCACCGAAATCTGTTTTTCCGCGTTGTTGATGAAATACGGCGAGAGATACCCGCGGTCGAACTGCATGCCTTCGACGACCTCGAGTTCGTTCTGCAGACCCTTGCCGTCCTCGACGGTGATCACCCCTTCCTTGCCGACTTTGTCCATCGCATCGGAGATGATCTTGCCGATCGCCTCATCCGCGTTGGCGGAAATAGCGCCGACCTGGGCGATTTCCTTGCTCGTGGTGCAGGGCTTGGAGAGCTTCTTCAGCTCCTCGACAACCATGATGACCGCCTTGTCGATCCCGCGCTTGAGGTCCATCGGGTTCATTCCGGAGGCCACGAACTTCATACCCTCTCTCACGATCGATTGAGCGAGCACGGTTGCGGTGGTCGTGCCGTCCCCCGCGACGTCCGAAGTTTTCGAGGCGACTTCCTTCACCATCTGCGCGCCCATGTTCTCGAACTTGTCCTTCAGCTCGATTTCCTTGGCAACCGACACGCCGTCCTTGGTCACGGTGGGCGGCGAGCAGCTTGTGCCGCGCGGACTCGTGGAAACGTACGTCTTTTGCAGGCATTGTTGGCTCCTGAATTGGAATTCGTTGGGATTTACTTGGCGACGACGCCCATGATGTCGTCTTCGCGCATGACCAGATACTCGGTGCCTTCGACCTTTACCGCTTGGCCGGAGTATTTTCCGAACAGGATGCGGTCGCCGACTTTGACGTCGAGCGGGCGCACCTTGCCGTCTTCGAGAATCTTGCCTTTGCCGACCGCGACGATTTCGCCTTGATCGGGCTTCTCCCCGGCGGTGTCGGGAATGACGATCCCGCCTGCAGACTTGTTTTCCGCATCGAGACGCTTCACCACGACGCGGTCGTGCAAGGGGCGAATTTTGGTCATCATTGGATGTCCTCCTTTATATTGAAAGAGTTAGCAGCCACTAACTGGCGATGTGGCCATGAATAAGTAGGGGAAACTACGCCTTAGCACTCATCCCTAGCGAGTGCTAATCATAAAGGCGGGGTCGACAAATTTCAAGTCCCCTTCCGTGCTCTTTCTGCGGGCGTTACCGAGAAGGACGCAAGGGAATAGACTAGACGGCACCGCGCCCCACGCCGAGCGACACACCGGGCGCTTCTGTGATATGAGCAGTGCTGTCGAATGTTTGCATTCGCCGTGCGGCGCTCTCCCTTACGCCGATAGGTATCTAAATTCCGAGAATAAACCCGCAATGTGCAGAAGTTGGATTACATAGGTCTGCCAAAGTCTTGGCTTGACACAAGTTTCCCCATTGGATTACAGTGCGGCGGTGTCGCTAAGACTCTATTTTCAGACTGGTTCCGGGAATTCAAGAGGGAGAAAGGGGCCTGCTCGATGAAACACCCTGCCCTGCATTGCATGGGCGCCGCATTGCTGCTGTCGGGCGTGTGCTCCACGTATGCCGCGGACTCCTACTGGTACACGGGCCTCGGGGTGGGCTACTCCCGCGTCAAATTCTATTCGGCAGACTTCAGTTCCGGGGGCGCCGCCAACGAACGCAAGAAAGAGTTCGACGCGGGTTTCAAGGGGGCTGTCGGATACCAGATGAATCGGAATTGGGCCGCCGAGGTGAGTTACGTCTCTCTCGGTAACTTCGAGTACGCGTATGAGGCGGGAGCGGTCACCCAGCAAGACTTTTACAAAGTGACAGGCTGGGGATTTTCCGCCGTGCCAACGGTTCCTTTCACGGATAATTTCTCGCTTTTCGGTCGATTCGGCGGTTTTTTTTCCCAGACGAGATTAACCATTCACAATCCGGGTACAGTCATCAGCAGCACCATTCCCAATTTTCAGACCGACCAGACCAGCTTCCTCACCGGCTTCGGCGCACAGTACTTCTTCAACATCGACACGGGCGTGCGAGTCGAATTCGAGAACTTCGGCAAGGTCGGTAACCCCTCGTGCGCAACCTGCACCGGCCGTGCCAATGCGAAGATGGTCTCGGTCAACGCTCTCTTCAAATTCTAAGAGCAAGGGTCAAGAAAGTCCCCGGGGGGGATCCCGGCTTTCACCCGCGTCCCCTATAAGTCGAGGTCCTTCCAGAGCCGGTCGACGCGTTGCTTCACCTCGGCACGCATGGCGATCGGCAGGCCCCAAGCGCGCGTAGTCTCCGCTGGCCACTTGTTCGTCGCGTCGATCCCCATCTTCGCGCCAAGCCCAGTCGCGGGGCTCGCAAAATCGAGGTAGTCGATCGGGGTATTCTCAACGATGAGCGTGTCGCGAGCAGCGTCAACGCGCGTAGTCAGGGCCCATATGACCTCCTTCCACTCGCGAATGTCGACGTCATCGTCGGTCACGATTATGAACTTGGTATACATGAACTGGCGCAGAGTGCTCCAGATTCCGAACATCACCCGCTTGGCATGTCCTGGGTACTGCTTTTTCATGCTCACCACGGCAAGCCGGTAGGAGCACCCCTCCGGCGGCAGGTAAAAGTCCTCGATCTCGGGAAACTGCTTCTGCAGGATCGGCACGAACACTTCGTTCAGCGCCGAGCCCACGGACCTTCGACCGCCGTCTCCCCCGGCCGAATGGCGCCCTCGAGCACGATCTCGCTCGACGCCGGCACCTGCAGATCCGAGCCTAGACAGTTTGCTAGCTCGGTGCGCGAGCCGCGCAGCAGCCCGGCAAACTGATATTCGGAGAGTGCGTCGGGTACCGGCGTAACCGCGCCGAGAATCGTCGCGGGATCGGCCCCGAGCGCGACCGCCACCGGAAAAGGCTCACCCGGCTGTGCCTCGGAATGTTCGCGAAAGTCGATCGCGCCACCGCGATGGGGAAGCCATCTCATGATGAGCTTGTCCGGAGCGATCAGCTGCTGGCGGTAGATGCCGAGGTTCTGACGTGTCTTGCGCGGCCCGCGCGTTACCGTCAATCCCCACGTGATGAGCGGTCCTGCGTCGTCAGGCCAGCACGTCTGGATCGGAAGGCGCGCAAGGTCCACGTCCTTTCCCTCCCACACCACCTGCTGGCACGGAGCGCCCGAAACTTCCTTCGGGGCCATGTGCATCACTTGCCTTCCGATCGGAATCCAGCGCTCGAGCACGTCGCGAAATCCCTTGGGCGGTTCCGGTTCCCTGAGGAACGCGAGGAGCTTTCCGATGTCGCGCAGCGCCTCGCGTGGATCCGCCCCTATTTCTGCGCCCATGGCGAGGGCAACGCGGCGCGTCGTGCCGAACAGGTTGCCCAGCACTGGGATCACATGGCCCGTGGGCTTTTCGAACAGCAAAGCCGGGCCACCCGTCTTGAGCACGCGGTTGCAGACTTCGGTCATTTCGAGCCTCGGATCGACCTGGGCGCGCACCCGCTTCAGCTCGCCCGCGCGCTCGAGCTGCGACAGAAAATCACGCAAGTCCCGATATGTCATCTCTCTAGACGATCATTGCTGCGGCGGCGCCGTCCAGCGAGATTCAGGTCCATGGGATTCCCCGCCTAATCGCGAAGTCGGCAGAAATTCCGACAAAAATGATAGCGCCGACCCAGTTGTTCTGGTTAAAGGCTTTGAAGCAGGCTTCTCGGTCGCGGCCGCGGATGAGGCGATAGTGATGTGTCATGACTGCGGCCGCAGCGGCGAGACCCAGATAGTAGACCAGACCCAGCCCGCGCTGCAGACCGATCCCCGCAAGGAGCGTGAGCATCACGCCGTAGCAAACCATGACCGCAAGCACATCGTATCGGCCGAGGGTGATCGCCGCTGTCTTGATGCCGATGTGAAGATCGTCATCGCGATCCACCATCGCGTATTCGGTATCGTAAGCGACCGCCCAGAAGACGTTGGCTAGAAGCAGCCACCCGCCTTCGGCCGGGATGGTTCCGAGTATTGCAGCGTACCCCATCGGAATGCCGAACCCGAACGCGATCCCAAGATACGCTTGGGGAATCGCTAGAAATCGTTTCGTCAGGGGATAACTCGCCGCAAGGCCGAGCGCCGCAAATGAAAGAAGCACCGTCAACCCGTTGAGCGACAGCACCAGCCCGAAGGAGGCGAGTGTCAGCACGGAGGCGAGAATCCAGGCTTCGCGTCGAGTCACCGACCCCGTGGCGAGAGGTCGGTTCCGCGTGCGCTCTACGTGGGCGTCATAGCGCCAGTCGGCGAGGTCGTTCATCACGCAGCCGGCCGAGCGCATGAGGAGGGTCCCCAGCGCGAAGATCCACACGATCCGCCCCTGCGGGCTGCCGTTACTCGCGAGCCACAACGCCCACAGCGTAGGCCACAGCAACAGGAGCGTGCCGATCGGTTTGTCGAGGCGCATCAGGCGCTCGTACAGCGTCAACCTGGCGGCGAGAGCGGCGAGATTCATGGCGAGCGCATTGTAGCCCGCGGGCCTCACGCCCTTAAGAAATCGGTGCGCCCGCCGAGCCAGCGCTCGAGGTGGCGTTCTGCCGACTCGGGATCCTGGGTGAGGAGTACTTCCGCTACCGCACGCGCCGGGTCGACTAGGTCCGCGTCGTTGTTGAGATCGGCAAAGCGCAGCAACGGCTCCCCGCTCTGGCGGGCGCCGAGAAACTCACCGGGGCCACGCAGCCGGAGATCTTCTCCTGCAATGACGAACCCGTCGGCATTTTCGAAAATCACCCGCAGCCGCTCGCGTGCGGACTCCCCCAGAGGGTTCTGATAAAGCAGGACGCACACGGATTCTGCCGCGCCGCGCCCGACGCGTCCGCGCAACTGGTGCAATTGCGCAAGCCCGAAGCGCTCCGCGTGCTCGATCACCATGAGCGAAGCGTTGGGAACGTCGACGCCCACCTCGATCACGGTCGTTCCCACCAGCAGGTCGATCCGGCCTCCCAGGAAAGCGGCCATGGTCTGCGCCTTCTCCGCCGGTTTCAGGCGCCCGTGAATCAGCCCTACACCGAGTTCCGGGAACTCTTTCCTCAGCGTAGCGTGAGTATCGAGCGCCGTCTGCAGCTGCAGCTGTTCGGATTCCTCGATCAGCGGGCACACCCAGTAAACCTGCCCTCCGTCGCCGCAAACCTCGCGGACGCGTCGCACGACTTCTGCGCGGCGCGAATCGGCGAAGAGCTTGGTGACCACGGGCCTTCGTCCCGGCGGCAGCTCGTCGATGACCGACACGTCGAGATCGGCACAGTAACCCATCGAAAGCGTCCTCGGAATAGGCGTCGCGCTCATCATCAGCTGGTGCGACTCCTCTCCTTTGGTGCGCAGCGCCAGCCGCTGCGCGACGCCGAAGCGGTGCTGTTCGTCGACCACGGCAAGGCCCAGGGAACGGAATTTCACTCCATCCTGGAAAAGGGCTTGCGTACCGATTGCGACCACGGCCCTTCCGGAGGCTATCGCGGCGCGCTGAGATTCGCGCTCTTTCTTGGTCTGGCTTCCCGTGAGCCACGCGATTTCCAGGCCGAGCGGCACGAGCCACTCGCTGAACTTGCGCAAGTGCTGCTCCGCCAGAATCTCGGTGGGCGCCATCACTGCAGCCTGCAGCCCGTTTTCGACCGCGCGCAAGGCGGCAAGCACTGCGATGACTGTCTTGCCGCTGCCCACGTCGCCCTGCAGCAGGCGGTGCATGGGGTGAGGCTGCGCAAGATCGCGTTCGATGTCTCCCCAGGTTCGCTGCTGCGCTCGCGTCAGGCGGAACGGCAGCCGCCCGATCAGCGCAGAGGTGAGACGGCGCGCTTTTTCGATCGGCGCCTCAAGCGCGGGAGCCCTGCGCGCCTTGCGTTCACGGTAGTGTTTGCGCATGGACAGCTGCTGCGCCAGCAGCTCATCGAATTTGATGCGTCTCCAGGCAGGCTGCTTGCGGCTGCTGAGAGCCTCTTCATCGGCCCCGGGCCGGGGATGATGCAAGGTGTCGACGGCCTCGCGAAAATCGCACAACCCAAGCCGCCTGCATACCCCTTCGGAAAGCGTGTCAGCGAGCGAAGCGTGCGCGAGCGCGTCTTCGATCAGGGTTCGCAGCCGGGCCTGCGTGAGCCTTGCGGTGGTCGGATAGATCGGAGTCAATGCCGTCGGCAGCGGAGCCGCTCCACGCAGCACGCGAAAGCGCGGATGGATCATCTCCCCGCCGAAAAACCCAGCGCGCACTTCACCGAATGCGCGCACGCTCGCGCCCGGCTCAAGCGCTTTGGCCTGACTCCCGTAGAAATTGAAAAAGCGCAGCACCAGCTCACCCGTGGGATCCTCGATCCGGGAAATCAGCTGGCGCCGGGGCCGATAGGCGATCTCAGTAGAGCGCACGGTGCCTTCCACCTGGGCGCGCAGGCCGGGAGACGCGTTCGCGATCGACGTGACGCGCGTCTCGTCCTCGTAACGCAACGGCAGATGCAGCACTAGATCGAAGTCGCGGTGGATTCCGATGCGTGCGAGCTTCTCTCGAAGCGACGGGTTGAGCGCTGACAGTCGAGTGTCGAGGGCAATGGCATCTCCACTGCGACTGAACGAAGCTTCGCGCCTGTCTCGACTTTTTACTCTCAACGCCGGACTCTCAACTCTCAAGTACCGAGCACGAGGATCGCGTCCGCCTCGACCAGCGCACCGCGCGGGAGCGCAACGACGCCGACCGCGGCGCGCGCCGGATACGGTTTGTCGAAGTATCGAGTCATGATCTCGTTGACGCGGGCGAAATGCGACAAGTCGGTCAGATAGACTGTGAGCTTGACCGCGTCCGCGAGCGATCCGCCGCCGGCCTCGGCCACCGCCTTCAAGTTGGCGAAAACACGATCGATCTGGTTCTCGATTCCTTCGACGAGCTGCCCGGTTGCCGGGTCCAATCCGATCTGTCCGGAAAGATAGAGCGTGTTCCCGGCTCGTATTGCCTGCGAGTAAGTGCCGATCGCGGCGGGCGCGTTCGGAGTAGCAATAGTCGATCGTGTCATCTTGAGCATGAAGTCCGAGTGAGGCGACCGGTTATAATATCCGCGCTCGGCTGGGCGGCGCCAGCATCCCGGTATCCTCGATGACTTCGCAGCAGATAGTCAATCTCTTGAAGCTCGTGGGCACGCCCAGGGACGGCGCGCTCTTGCGTTTTTCTCTTGGAAGCGAATATCTGAAGTGCGCCGAATTCGAACCCGCCATCGCGCATCTCAATGCCGCAGTCGAAAAGGACCCGGGATATTCCGCAGCGTGGAAACTCCTCGGAAACGCGCTTGCCGAGCATGGACGGGCCGATGAGGCGCTTGCGGCCTACCGCAAAGGCATCGAGGTCGCGGAGAGCAAGGGCGACCGGCAGGCGGCGAAGGAAATGACCGTGTTCGCGCGCCGCCTCGAAAAAGCCATCGCATCGTGCAAGGCGACCCCCGCGCGCCCATGAGCGAGTTCGCGAATCTGCGCCGGAGGCTGTTCGGCAAGCCGCTCGATCCGCTGGATGCGAAGGCACGACGGCATATCGCGCTCGTCGCTTTTTTCGCCTGGGTGGGTCTAGGAGCGGACGGGATATCCTCTTCCTGCTATGGCCCCGAAGAGGCGTTTCGTGCGTTGGGCGAGCACACGGATCTGGGTCTTTACCTCGCGCTCGCCACGGCCGCGACCGTGTTCATCATCGCGCTCGCCTACAACCAGGTCATCGAACTGTTCCCCACGGGCGGGGGCGGGTACCGCGTCGCCACGCGGCTGATCGGCCCTTACGCGGGCCTCACCTCGGGCGCCGCGTTGATTCTCGATTACGTGCTCACCATTTCGATTTCGATAGCGAGCGGGGTCGACGCGTTGTTCTCGCTGTTTCCGCTCGGCTTCCAGCCGTACAAGCTTGCGGCCGAGGTTGCGTTCATCGTGGCGCTCGTGCTGCTCAACCTTCGCGGGATGAGGGAAGCCATCACGGTGCTGCTGCCGATTTTTCTAGGTTTCATTCTCACGCACGCGTTCCTGATCGTGTACGGCGTGCTCTCCCACGCGACGGTGCTGCCGACTCTGGTGCCCGATGTTTGGCGCGGGACCTTGGAACTTTCAGGGCACGTCGGCTGGACGGGCGTCGCGGCGTTGCTCCTGCTCGCTTATTCACAGGGGGGAGGCACCTATACCGGGATTGAAGCGGTGTCGAACACATGGCGCTGTCGCTCGCCTTCACCGCCGGCGGGATCATTTTGCTGTATCTGCTGTGGGGCGCTAGTCCAGTGGAAGGACAGACGCTCAACGCAGTCGCCTTTGGGGCGATCTTAGATAGTTTCGGCTGGGACGCCCGTATGGGCGGAGCCGCTTTGCTGGTTGTGCTTGCGCTCGAAGCAGGGCTTCTCTTCGTCGCCGCCAATACCGGTTTCCTGGGCGGTCCCGCGGTGCTCTCCAACATGGCCGCCGATTCCTGGGTGCCGCACCAATTCCGCTATCTGTCGACGCGACTCGTAACCCAGAACGGCATCCTGGTCATGGGACTCGGATCGCTCATCATCCTTCTGTGGACCGGCGGCAGCGTTTCCACGCTCGTCGTCCTCTACAGCTTGAGCGTGTTCCTGACCTTCGCCGTGTCGCTCTTCGGCCTGTGCCTGTACTGGGCCCGTCTACGCGCCGGGCGAAACTGGCTCGGGAGGCTCGCGCTGTCCGCTGCGGGGTTCCTGGTGTGTGCGGGCATTCTGCTTATGCTGCTCGCCGAGAAGTTCCTTGACGGCGGATGGCTGACGGTTCTCATCATCGCGGCGATCATTGCAGCGTGTGTCACCATCCGCAACCACTACGACTGGACCAAGGCGCAGCTGAAGAAAATCGACGCTGACTTTTCGGGCATTCCCTTTGGCAGCGTCGCCAATCCGCCCAAGCCTGACCCCAACCGGCCCACTGCGGTGTTTCTGGTAGGCTCCTCGCGTGGCGGCGGGCTGCATGCTCTGCTCTGGGTACAGCGGATGTTCCCAGACCACTTCAGGAACTTCATCTTCGTCAACGCGCGCACGGTGGACGCGCAGAGTTTTGGCGGGCGCGAAGACCTCGAAGCAATGAAGGTGGAGGCGAACGCCTCGCTTTCCTACTTCGTCAACTTCTGCAACAGCAAGGGATGGGCGGCAAAATCGTACCTGTCCTTCGGAACCGACCCCATCGATGAATTCACGCGGCTCGCCGAACGCGTTCGAGGCGAGTTCTCCAACGCCATTTTCTTCACCAGTAAGCTCATCTTCGACGAAGACAACTGGTTGACGCAGATACTGCACAATCAGGCTGCGATTGCGCTGCAGCGCCGCTTCCATCTGCGCGGTATGCAGATGGTCATCCTGCCGATGAGGCTAAGTGTCTAACAATGACGCTAATTTTGAGACGAGGGGATCGCCCCGTTTTTCGGGCGATAGCGGCGAGAAACCTCCCGCACCTCCGCGCGCAGCCGCTCCCTGTCCCAGTCTTTCATGATGAACTTGTGAATGCCGGCTTCGTTAACGGCGTCGGCGAGCGCCTTGGGATCCTGGGAGCTGGTGAAGACTATTCTGATCACCTCGGGATAGAGCTTTCTCACGTGGCTTAGGAACTCGACCCCGGTGAGTCTCGGCATGTTTTGGTCGGAGATCACGATCCCGACCGGATGACTCGCGAGCAGCTCGAAGGCGCGCGCTGGATCGGTCGTCTTCAGCACCTGGAATCCGTCGGGGCGCAGGATCTCCTCGAGCAGCAACAGATCTCTCTCGTCGTCGTCGAGCAGGAGCACGGCCGGTTTTGCCGCAGCTTCGTTCGTGGAAAGACTGAGTCGGCGGCCTTCGCGCAGCATGGCCTCGCATTCGGAGGGGGGTAGGGGCCTGGAGAAGTAGTATCCCTGCATTTCGTCGCAGGCGTGCATAGAGAGGAAATTCAATTGCCCCTCCGTCTCGACCCCTTCGGCCACGACTTTCAGCTTGAGGCCGTGAGCCAGGCCGATGATCGCCAGGGCGATCGCGGCGTCTTCCGGATTGGTGGTCACGTCTCGGATGAAGGCGTGGTCGATCTTGAGCGCGTCGATCGGGAAGCGCTTCAGGTAGGCGAGGCTGGAATATCCGGTGCCGAAGTCATCCACTGAGATCCTGACGCCCGATTCCTTGAGTCCGCGCAGCGTACGCGCCGCAGCCTCCGGTTCTTTCATCAGCAGCGACTCGGTGAGCTCGAACTGAATCAGGGACGGATCGACTTCCGACTCCCGCAGGATGAGGCGCACGGTAGCCTCTAGGTCCTTCTGCAGGAATTGGCGTGCGGACAGGTTGACGGCCACGGGCGGCACGGAAAGTCCCGAGCCCTTCCATGCCTGGATCTGTCGACACACTTCCCGCATGACCCATTCGCCCACGGGCACGATCAGGCCCGCGTCTTCGAGTACCGGGATGAATTCCACCGGCGAAACCATGCCTCGCTCCGGATGCTGCCAGCGCAACAGCGCCTCGAAGCCGCAGATGACCCCGCTTTCCAAGTCCACCTTGGGTTGATAGTGCAGCAGAAACTCCCGGCGTTCGAGCCCCCGGCGCAACGCCGCCTCCACTTGCATGCGTGCAAGAGCCCGCTCGTTCATCTCCCGGGTGAAATACTGGTAGGTGCTACGCCCCTGTTCCTTCGCGCGGTACATCGCGGTGTCCGCATTCATAATCAGCGCGCCGGCCTCCTCGCTGTCGCCCGGGAACAGAGTAATGCCGACGCTCGCGCCGACGTAGGTGTCGTGTCCGTCCAGATCGAACGGCCGCGCGAGGGCATCGATCATCTTCTGCGCGACGATGCTCGCGTCGCCCGGCTTGGCGAGATCAGAGAGCACCGCGCCGAATTCGTCTCCGCCGAACCGCCCAACGGTATCGCCGCTACGAATGCATTGAGTGAGCCGCGCCGCCGCTTCCTTGAGCAGTTTGTCGCCGGCGCCATGCCCTTGCGTATCGTTCACCAGTTTGAAGCGGTCCAGGTCGATGTAAAGCACGGCCATCGGGTTTCCGCTGCGCCGGCCCTGCGCCATGGTCTGCAGCAAGCGGTCGTGGAACAGGTGGCGGTTGGGCAGTGTCGTGAGCGCGTCGAACTGCGCGAGATATGCCAAGCGTTCCTCGGCACCCTTGCGCTCGACCGCCAGGGCCAGGATGTTGGCCACGCTCTGCAGGAAGCTCAGATCGTCCTCGCCGAAGCGCCGTGGTTTCAGGGAGTGCGCGCTGAGTATTCCGAAGGTTCCCGTGGTTCCAAATATGGGGACTTCGACCCCGCTGCGCACGCCGAACTGCAGGAGCGGAGAGGGTGCGAAACGTGTTTCCTCCTCCTTGTCCTCGTAGTCTTTAGTAATGACAGGCTCGCGGTGCGACAGAGCGAATTCGACGCGGTTGCCGGGGCGCACAGGTACCCTGCGTTGTCCGATCCATTCCGCCGGCCAGCCGGTCGCCGCCTTGAACAGCAGTTGTTTGCCGTCCGTGTCGAGCTCGAGCACGTTGCAGTAATCGGCCTTCAGTGTCACCGAGACGAGCTCCACGGCACGATTGAGCACATCCGCAACGCCGGTACTCGCGAGCACCCACTGCCCGAAATCCGCGATGAGACGCTGCTGCAGCGCCTGCTTGCGCATTTTTTCCTCCCCTTCCTTGCGCGAGGTAACATCCTCCATCGCGCCGATCATCCGCACCGCCTTGCCGGCGCTGTCGCGGATTACGTGCCCCCGATCGAGCACCTCCGCGTAGCTGCCGTCACGACGCCGGAAGCGGTATTCGTCGCTCCAACTCTCCCCGCCCGAGTCGATCAACCGACGCATGCCGGCCTCCACACGATCCCGGTCATCAGGATGGGTAGCGTCGTACCAGGATTTCACGGTGCGGTCCACGTCCTCGCGCGGATAACCGAACACCTTGGTGAAGTTCTCGTTCCACCACAGCGATTCGGTGGTGAGGTTCAGGTCCCAAATGACGTCGCTCGTCGCCCGCACCGCGGTGTTGAAGCGCTCGTTGCTCTCCCGCAGCGCCGTCTCCGCAGCGATCCGATCGCGGATGTCCCGCGAAATGGCCGCGATGATGTAGGTATCTCCCGAGCGGAGCACGCGCCGCGTCGATTCAAACGGCAAGAGAGTGCCGTCCCGGCACCGGTAGTGGGTATTCATGCCGCTGGTGAGGGAAGGATTCGCGATCAGGTCGTCGTAGGAACGCTCGAGCTCCGCGCGGCTCACCGGAAGCAGGTCGTGCGGGCCCATCTTCAGCATTTCCTCCCGCGAGTAGCCCAGCAGGTCGCACGCGGTTGCGTTGACGTCCACGAAGCGCATGGTGGCGCGGTCGATGAGCACGATCATGTCCGCCGAATTGTCCATGGCGAGCCTGAAGCGGCGCAGATCCTCTTCGCGGCCGCGGCGCTCGGTGATGTCGCGGGCAACCGCTACGACCATGTTTCCCTCGGAGGATTTGACGGCTCGGCGAAAAGACTCGACCTCCAGTTTCGAACCGTCCTTCCTGCGGTACCACCCCTCCACTCTCTCCTCGGACTTGTCGCCGTCGAACAGACGGTTGTACAACTCGGTGAGCTCCTCGCGTGATATCGAGAAGATGTCCTGCGGTCCCATCGCCAGGAACTCCTCGCGACTGTAGCCAAGCGCCCGGCACGCAGTGTCGTTGACGTCCAGGTATCGTAGTTTGACCGGGTCGACGAGCAGGATCAGGTCGGCGGAGGCATCCATTGCGGCGCGGAAGCGACGCAGTTCCTCTTCGCTCTCTTTGCGTCGCAGGAACTGGCCGATCTGGCTGCCGATGACGTGCAAGGCCTGCAGCAGGCGCTCTTCCGGTTCGCGCACTTCGCGGCTGTTGAAGGCCAGTACTCCGATCGTCTTCCCGTCTGCCTTCACCGGGAAAAAGATAGCTCCATGCAAGCCGATTTCGCGAATAAGGGTTATCTGTACGGCCCGTCCGTCTTTCCCCACATCAGCCAGCCACAGCGGTTGGCCCGACTGCCACACACGGCCGGCATGGCCGGCGCCAGGAGCGTAGGTCACGCCGCATGACGACGTCAGGAAGCGCTCAATGGCCTCGGTTTGGATTCCCCAGGTGTCGACGCAACGCAGCACCCCCGCTCGCTCGTCCACGCGTAGATAGCGGCCACATTCCCAGCCCTCGGATTCGCAGATGGTGCGGATCACCGACTCGAGCGCCGCGGGCACGTTTTCGGCCTCGGCAAGCCGGCGGGTCACAGAATGCTCCAGCGCGAGCAGCCGCTCTTCGCGCTTGCGCGCGTCTACGCCTTCGGGCATCAAGTCGATCATCCGTCCCTTGCCCGCGATTCCTTGTTGAAGCTCGATGTAGCGAACAACAACTCGAGCACTGCGTGGAACCCGTGGGCGAAGTTGTCCTTAGGCAAGAACGCATCCGCGCCTGCCGCCATCGCACCGATGCGATGCTCCTCGCTGTCCTCCAGCGTCATCATCACGATCTTGGGTGCGGCCTCCCGCCCCTTGAGCAGGGAAGTCACAGCCAAACCGTTCATGCCGGGCATGCTGATGTCGATAAACATGAGGTCGGGCCGCTCTATGCTCGTGCGCGCCAGCGCGTCGCCCCCGGAATTCGCGCTCGCCAGCACTTCGAAGTCGCCGTTGCAAGCTAGAAACTGTGCGACCGCGCTCGCGAATTGCAGGCTGTCGTCGACCACCATGACTCTGATGCGCTTCAACGTCTCCCCTCTCAAACCTGAGCAGGCGGCGGACCGCCCGCCCGCGGCGAACCGACTGCGGGTGATTTCCGACACCTTAGAGCGAGGCCGAGGAGGGGCCAATCGGGCCAGCCCTGAGCGAGGCCGGCTAAATACCTTAAGAACGAGCCGGTGTTACGGAGAACTTCTTGATTTCACAGCTTATTATTTTGCGGTGGTGACGAGGCCGCAGCGGATCGCGTATTTCACCAAACCCGCGATGTCGCGGATCTGCAACCGCTCCATCAGCTGAGCGCGATGGGTCTCCACGGTCTTCACCGAAAGCTCGAGGCGGTAGGCGATTTCCTTGGTGCTGTGACCCCCGGCGATGAGCTGCAGGACTTGGCGCTGCCGCGGCGTAAGATTGTCGGACTTAGGCTGCTCGCCCCCGACCCGCTGCACGTAGCCTTCCACCATCTGCTTCGATATGCGCGGACTGAGATAGGTTTCGCCTTGCATCACGGCTTGCAGCGCGAGCTCCAGTTCAGCGGTCGCGGAGTCCTTGAGCATGTAGCCTGAAGCTCCCGCGCGCAGCGCCTGCAGCACGTATTCCTCGTTGGCGTGCATGGAAAGCATCACCACGCGCACCTCCGAAAGCTCCTGCTTGAGCAGAGCGCTGGCCTCGAGTCCGCCGAGCCCAGGCATGGAAATGTCAAGCAGCACGACGTCCGGTCGATGCTTGCGCGCAAGCTCCAGTACCTCGCTACCGTTGCCTGCCTCGGCCACGACCGTGACCCCTTCCAGACCCTCCAGGAGCGCACGTATGCCGGCGCGCACCAACGCGTGATCATCCGCCAGAAGGACGCGCACCGGGATCATACTCGTTCCGCGCCCGCGCGAACCAGAGGGAGCGTCAGGCTCAGCCGGGTCTCCCGCGAGAGCGCCGAGTCGATCGCGAGCCGCCCGCCGGCGAGCATCGCGCGTTCTTCCATGCTGAGCAGCCCCATGCTCCTGCCGGCCGTCGCCCCCCGCCGCGCGGCCGCGACGTCGAAACCCCGACCATTGTCACGCACCTCCAGACGCAATTCCTCGTCCGTCCCGGCGAGCGTAACCCAAACTTCGCTCGCCTGCGCGTGGCGCGCGATATTGGTGAGCGCTTCCTGCGCGATACGAAAGCAGGTAGTCTCGATCTCTGCGGCGAGACGTAGGGGCACTCCCTCGTGCGTGAAATTCGGCTTGAATCCTGCGCTGCTTGCCTGCTGGTCGAGATGCGAGCGCAACGCCGCCAACAGACCAAGATCATCCAGCTGCGAGGGTCTCAGGTCGCGCGACACGCGACGCACTTGCTCGAGCGCGTCGTCGATCGCCGCAACGCATTCGCCCCGGCGAGAGCCGTAGTCTGCTGACGAAGGATTGAGGCCCGCGAGGCGCAATTTAACCGCAGTGAGCAGCTGCCCGACGCCGTCGTGCAGTTCGCGCGCGATGCGGCGGCGCTCGGTTTCCTCCACCTGGAGGAGTCGCACGGAGAGCGCCTGCAGCCTGCGGTGGGCATCCCGCAGGGCCTGTTGCGCAGCGCTGCGATTGGCCCGCTCGAGACGGTCGTTCAAGGCGCGGGCTACAACCGGCGCAAGGCGCTCGAGCCTTTCCTTCATCACGTAATCGGTGGCGCCCGCTTTGAGGCTCTCGATGGCGCGTTCCTCGCCGAGCGTCCCGGAGATGAGGACGAAAGGGATCTCCAGGCCGCGCTCCCTCAGCAGACTAAGCGCGCTCAGCCCGTCGAAATTCGGAAGATTATAGTCGGCGAGGATCAGCTCGAAACCCGGGCGATCCAGAGAGGCCTCGAATTCCTCCCGGGTCTGCACTTGCTGCCAGTCACAATCGTAGCCGGCGGCCTGGAGCTTCCCTACTTCGAGCTCGGCGTCGAAGGCGTTGTCTTCGAGAATCAGGAGTTTGAGGGGCGTGGGCATGCGTCAATGAGGTGGGCTCGGCCCACAATACGTCAAATCCACGGGGCGGTGGTGGAGTTGAGGAGGATCGAACTCCCGACCTTCGCATTGCGAACGCGACGCTCTCCCAGCTGAGCTACAACCCCACGCCGCGGTAATTTTAGCCGCAAATCGCCCTCTTCCTCAACGCCGCGCAGCACAAGAACCGGATCCGCCTGTCAGCCCGAGCGAGCGCGACTAAGCCGGTCCCGGATTGCAGTCCATTCTGACGTCGCAGGCGGCTCCTCCACCAGAATCTGATCGCAGCCGGATAAGTCCAGCGCGCGCAGGTTAGCGTAAAGATCGTGTCCATATTGCTGCGGCTGCCCGGACGCTTTGATCCACATCGTGCTCATGTCACCTTCCGGAGGTGAACGGAAGGACAGCACGCCTCGGCCATGCGAAGTACCCGTTACGCTTCGTCCCCACCGGTCCGATTCGATGAGGCGAAGGGGTTGCCGGGGCGCGTAATGTGCCGCAAGCGCCCCGGGCGCGCGTGGAGCATCTGAATCGCGCGATAGGGGCGCGACGCCGAGTGTTGCGGCGATATCCCCTGCAGCGATTCGGCCAGGGCGAAGCAGCACAGGCCTCCCTCGAGAGAGATCCACGATGGTGGATTCGATGCCGATCTCGCATGCGCCTCCGTCCAGGACTAGGTCGACTTCGCTCCCCAGATCCCTTCGCACATGCTCCGCCGTCGTCGGGCTGATCCGGCCAAATCGGTTGGCCGACGGAGCAGCTATGCCTCCGGCAAATTCCCGGAGGAGCTGAAGAGCGACCGGATGTCCAGGAATGCGCAGGCCAATCGTATCTTGACCACCGCTGAGCTGACTACCGACACCTGGCGCACGCCTCAGCACCAAGGTCAGCGGCCCCGGCCAAAAGCGCGCTGCCAGTTTCATCGCGGTATCGGGAATCTCGCGAGCCCAGCGAGCGAGCTGCCCGACATCGCCAATATGAACGATGACGGGATGGTCCGAAGGACGGCCCTTGACCTTGTAGATTCGCGCGACTGCCGCAGGGCTGGATGCGTCGGCGCCCAGTCCGTATACCGTTTCGGTGGGAAAGGCGACCAGCCCACCACGCCGCAATATCGCCACAGCATCCCGAATCGGAAGGGGTCGGGGCGCGTCGACTCTCGCAGGCAAGGAAAAGCGGGACGAAGCCCGTGTTAACGCGGCAGCTTGGCGTTCTTTACAGCTTCGACCTGGCCCGCGCGGAACTGTGCGAGAAGTTTGGCGAGTTTCGCGTCTCCCTGGGCAAGCATCGCAACGGCAAAGAGTCCCGCGTTGGCGGCGCCCGCTTCGCCGATGGCGAAAGTCGCCACCGGGATTCCCTTCGGCATCTGCACGATCGACAGAAGTGAGTCCAATCCATGCAGATACTTGGAGGGCATCGGCACCCCGAGCACGGGGACTGTCGTCTTTGCCGCGATCACGCCGGCCAGATGCGCCGCGCCGCCAGCACCCGCGATGAAACAGCAGACGCCTTTGGCACCGAGCTGTTCCACCCATTCGGTGAGCGCGTCGGGCGAGCGATGCGCCGAGAGTACCTTGGCTTCGTACGGCACGGAAAAAACGGTGAGCTGCTTTGCCGCCTCGCGCATCACCTCCCAGTCGCTGGTGCTTCCCATGACGATCCCGACAATCGGCGGGCGGCTAGCCATTTTTATCCTCCCAATTGTTGTCCCGTCAGACGGCGAAGGGCTTCGCGGTACTTGTCGGAAGTCTTTGCGATCACTTCCGCCGGGAGCCGTGGCGCAGGCGGTGTCTTGTTCCAATCCAGGGTTTCCAGGTAGTCGCGCACGTATTGCTTGTCGAATGACGGGGGGCTCGAACCGGGTTGGTATCGGTCGGCGGGCCAGAAGCGCGAGGAATCCGCGGTGAGCGCCTCGTCGATCAGCACCAGATTCCCCTTCTCATCCGTCCCGAACTCGAACTTGGTGTCGGCGATGATGATGCCGCGCTCTCGGGCGTAGTCTGCCGCTTCGCGGTATAGGCGCAAGCTCACATCGCGCACTTTGGCCGCAAGCGTCTTGCCGATCAGCTTCTCGGCCCGCTCGTACGATATGTTCTCGTCGTGAGCGCCGGCTTCCGCCTTGGTGGCTGGCGTGAAAATCACCTCCGGCAGCTTGTCCGCCTGCTTCAGACCGGCGGGAAGCGGAATGCCGCAAACTGCGCCAGTCTTCTGGTAGTCCTTCCAGCCCGAGCCGATGAGATAACCGCGCACCACCGCCTCGATCGGCAGCGGCTTGAGCCTTTTCACGACTACCGCTCGGCCTTTGACCTGCGCCGCTTCGTCGCCGCCCTTCACCACCGACTCGGGCGCGACGCCGTCGAGGTGGTTGGGAACGATGTGTCCGAGCCTCCTGAACCAGAAGTTGGACATTTCGTTCAGCACCCGCCCCTTGTCGGGTATCGGATCGGGAAGGACCACATCGAAGGCCGAAAGCCGATCGCTGGTGACAATGAGCAAGCGGTCGCCGTCCACTGCATACATATCGCGGACCTTCCCCCGGCCGAGCAGTTTCAGGCTCTTGAGATTCGACTCGTAGAGCGGGAACGCCATTCACTATGCTGCCTGTTTCTCCAGCTCCGGACGGTATTTTCCTTGAGCCGCGAGTCCGTTCATGCGAGCCCGGTGATAGAACGCCCGCTGAGCGGCTGCGACGTTGCCCGACTGCCCGCGCCAAGACTTCAGGCACGGATTCTGCAGCGCGCGGCTGTAGGAGAACGTGAGCGGCCAAGGCAGTCCCGGCATTCTCGCCATCTCGTTGAGGTGTGCCGTTGCAGCTTCATCGCTTTGGCCGCCCGAGAGAAACACGATACCGGGCAGGGCCACAGGCACGGTGCGCTTCAGGCAGCGCACGGTTTCCTCTGCCACGCGCTCGACTCCGGCCTGCCTCGCGCAGTCCTTGCCCGAGACGACCATCGAAGCCTTGAGAACGGTATGCTCGAACGACACGTTGTGGGCGCGCAGCGCCGCGAATACCGCGGAGAGGGTTGCCTCGGTCGCCTCGTAGCAGCGCTCGATCGTGTGGTCGCCGTCGAGCAGCACCTCGGGCTCGACGATGGGCACGATGGACGCCTCCTGGCACAGAGCCGAGTAGCGTGCCAGCGCGTGCGCGTTGGCGTAGATGCAGGCGTGGCTCGGGATCCCGGGACCGATTGTGATCACCGCGCGCCACTTGGCAAAGCGTGCGCCGAGCCCGAAATAGTCCTCGAGCCGACCGCGCAGCCCGTCCAGTCCCTCGGTCACTTTTTCTCCGGGAGAGAGCGCGAGGTCGTGCGTGCCCTTATCCACCTTGATGCCGGGGATGACACCCTTTTTCTCGAGGTATCTCGGGAACGGCTCGTTGCCCGATACCGTGCTTTGGCGGAGGGTTTCGTCGAACAGGATCACCCCGCTCACGAATTCCTCGATGCCTTTGGTAGTGAACAGCAAATCGCGGTAGGCACGGCGGTTGGCCTCCGTGCACTCGACTCCAACCGACTTGAATCGCTTCTCGCATGTGCCGCTGGACTCGTCGGCTGCGAGCAGCCCCTTGCCTCTTGCGACCATCGCCGCGGCGGTTTTGGAAAGGAGATTTCGGTCCATGAGACAGTCCTGTTGCTGGATGCGGAGGAAAACCTAGAACTCGCAATTTTACCTTCCCGGCCCCGGCGGCGCCAAACGGGTCGATCCTGCCTGGAAGGCTAACAGGCTGTCTGGTGCCGCACGCGGCAGGTCGCGAGCACCTCGTCCGGATCGCGCCGCCACCAGTTGCGCGAGGAGAGGATTTCTACCTCGTGAAAGCCGCTGTATCCGGCCTCGTCCATCCAGGAACGGATCAGCGGGATGTCGATCACCCCGTCGCCCATCATTCCCCGGTCGGTGAGCAGATCGGTAGTGGGCACCAGCCAGTCGCAGATATGGAAGGCGAGCAGGCGCTTGTCGCCCGCGCGCTCGATTTGAGTCCGGAGCGAGGGGTCCCACCAGACGTGGTAAACATCCACCACGACACCGAGGGCCCCGCTTCCACCGCGGTCGAGCTCGTCGCACAGATCGAGCGCCTGCGCGAGGGTGTTCACGCAAGCCCGATCGGCGCAGTACATCGGGTGCAGCGGCTCGATCGCGAGGCGGACGCCCGCCGAGCGCGCGTGATCGAGCACGTCGCCGATGCCGTCCCTTACCATTTCGCGCGCGCCCGGCAGGTCTTTTGAACCCGGAGGAAGCCCGCCGACCACGAGCACGAGGCACTTGGCCTCGAGGGTCGCAGCATCGTCGATGGCGCGCAGGTTGTCGTCTATCGCGGCCTGACGCGCCCTCCGGTCCGCGCCCGGGAACATCCCTCCACGGCAAAGCCCAGTGACGACGAGGCCGTTGTCGCGGATCGCCTTGGCCGCTTCCTTCGCGCCCACCTCCGCGAGTTTGTCGCGCCAAGGCGAGATTCCCCGGATGCGGTGGCGCGCGCAACCCCCTATCATTTGGCGCAGGTTCCACTTTTCCCGCACGGTGGCGGTATTGAGCGAAAGCAGTTCTGGATCGGGCGGATTGCTCATCCACCGATGCCGTTCACGGCGAGAAATTGCCTCATCCTGGACGCTGCGAGCTCGGGATCGCGCAGCAATCCGGCCGCGTCGGCCAGCCGGAAGGTCTCTGCGAGATCCACCGCCGAGCGCGCCGATTGCTGGCCGCCGACCATGACGAAGTGCCCCTGATGACCGTTCAACCAAGCCAGGAACACGAGGCCGGTCTTGTAAAAGCGAGTCGGCGCGGCAAAAATGTGACGCGCGAGCGGAACCGTAGGTGCGAGGATATCGTGAAAGCCGGGCGCGTCACCGGCTGCCAAGCGACCCAAGGCAGCGGAGGCGGCCGGGGCAATCGCGTCGAAAATGCCGAGCAGCGCGTCGGAGTGGCCCGCCCGGTCGCCCTCGATCAGCTCCGGGTAGTTGAAATCGTCCCCGGTAAACATGCGCACCCCCTCGGGGAGACGCGCACGCATGTCGATTTCCTTTTGCCGATCGAGCAACGAGATCTTGATGCCGTCGACCTTGGCGCGGTTTGCCCTGATCACCGCGAGTGCCACATCCATTGCCCTCCCGTGATTCTCCTCGCTCCAGTAGCCGGTGAGCTGCGGATCGAACATCTCGCCAAGCCAGTGAATGATCACGGGCCGCTTCACCTGGGAGAGGATGCGCGAGTAGACCTTCTGATAGTCGTCCGGCGAGCGGGCGCAGGCGGCAAGGGCGCGGCTCGCCATGAGCACGATCCGCCCGCCCAGCTCTTCGATCGCCTCGCACTGCTCCTCGTAGGCGGCAACGACCTCAGCGAGCGTCACGCTGGCGGAAGGCGCGAGCTGATCTGTGCCCGCGCCGCTGAAAAGCACTGCGCCTTCTATGTCCCTCGAGGCCTCGATAGAGCGGAGGATCAGTTCGAACGAGTTCTTCCAGTCGAGCCCCATGCCGCGCTGCGCAGTGTCCATCGCTTCGGCGACGCCCAAGCCGAGCGACCACAGGTAGCGCCGATAGGCGAGGGTCGCATCCCAGTCGACTGCCGCATCGAACCAGGGACTCCCCGCGGCTAGAGGATCGGCAACCACGTGGGCGGCGGCGAGCGCGATGCGATTGAACGCTTTCCTTCCGGCCGCGCCGAAGTCGCGGGGCGCGCTCAGCCGGAACTCCTCGAGCTTCCCGCCTTCGGAAGGAAGCTTGATACGCACCGCCACCTTTTCAGGTGCATTCATGCGGCTCTACACCTTCAGTCTGGGAACGTCGACCCAGCGTCGCGATCGCCACGATTTCATGGCGCAGTCGACCAGTTGCAGCCCCTTCGCACCCTCTAGGAGGTTCCATCTGAACGGCGTGCCTTCGCATACGTGGCGGATGAAGAGCTCCCATTCGGCCTTGAACGCGTTGTCGTATGCCTTGTCGTCCGGAACCTCCTTCCAGTCCGCGCCGAAATCGTGGGTTTGACGCACGTCCGGGTTCCACACGGGCCGGGGCGTTTCCGCAAGCGACTGGGTAAAGCAGCGTGTCAAGCCCGCCACGGCCGAACCACGCGTACCGTCAACCTGGAATGTCACCAGATCGTCGCGACGCACGCGCACGCACCAGGAACTGTTGAAATGCGCAACGACGTCGCCCGCGAGCCGGAACGTCGCGTACGCGGCATCGTCTGCGGTCGCCCTGTACCTGTTTCCGTTTTCATCCCAGCGCTCCGCGATGTGCCGCGCACCGAGGCAGGAAACGCTCTTCACTTCCCCGAACAGGTTGTCGAGCACGTAGCGCCAGTGGCACAGCATGTCGAGGATGATTCCGCCGCCGTCCTTCATCCGGTAATTCCACGAAGGCCGCTGCGCGGGCTGCACGTCACCCTCGAAGACCCAGTAGCCAAACTCGCCGCGGACCGAGAGTATCCTGCCGAAGAAACCGGCGTCACGCAGCGCCTTGATCTTCAGCAGTCCCGGCAACCACAGTTTGTCCTGCACCACTCCGTGCCGAACGCCTGCATGTTTCGCCGCGCGACAGAGTCCGAGCGCCTGCGCGAGGGAGGTGGCCACGGGCTTCTCGCAGTAGATGTGTTTCCTTGCGGCGATGGCCCTCTTGAGTACGGCGGGCCGGAGCTTTGTCGAGGCAGCGTCAAAAAAGACCGTGTCGTCGGGGTTCCTGAGCGCCTCGTCCAAGTCGGTCGTCCAGCGCTCGACGCCGTGCTCGGCGGCGAGCTTCTTCAGTTTCTCGGCGTTGCGCCCGACCAGGATCGGGTCGGGAATCACCCGCGTGCCGTCGCCAAGCCGCACCCCGCCCTCCTTACGGATAGCCATGACGGAGCGCCTTCATCGTGTTGGTTCCGCCGGCCTTGCCGATCGGCTCACCGATGGTGAGCACGATGAGGTCCCCCTTCTGCACCACGCCGTTCCTCACCAAGACGTTTTCGGCCTCTTCCAGCAGCTCTTCGCGGTCGTCACCGACGTACTTCACCATCAGGGGATAGGTGTCGCGAAACAACGCGCAACGATAGCGCGTCACGGTCTGCGAGGTGAGAGCGTAGATCGGAACGCCGCAGTTGATGCGCGACATCCACAGCGCGGTCGACCCCGACTCGGTGAGCGCGGCGATCGCTTTCACCTTGAGATGATAGGCGGTGAAAAGCGCCGCCATGGCGATCGACTGGTCCACGCGCGTAAAAACACGATCGAGGAAATCGCGGTCGAGCGTCACCTCGGCTGAGTCCTCCGCGACTGCGCAGATGCGGCTCATGGAGGCGATGGTCTCGACCGGGTATTTGCCGCTTGCGGTCTCCGCCGACAACATCACCGCATCGGTCCCATCGAGGACGGCATTGGCGACGTCCGACACTTCGGCGCGCGTGGGTACCGGGCTCGAAATCATCGACTCCATCATCTGCGTGGCGGTTATGGTGAGCTTGTTCTGCTCGCGTGCAAGCCGAATCATTCGCTTTTGCAGAGCCGGAACCGAGGCATCGCCGACCTCGACCGCCAGATCCCCGCGCGCCACCATGATGCCCTCGCAGGCCGACATGATGTCGAGGAGGGCTTTCGGCTCGACGGCTTCGGCGCGCTCGATCTTGGCGATGAGAAAGGCGTCTCCGCCGGCAGCGCGCAAGAGCTGCCTTGCCATGTACATGTCGGCGCTAGATTTGGGGAAGGAAACGGCGAGGTAATCCACCTTGATTTTCGCCGCAGCACGGATGTCCTCCATATCCTTAGGTGGGAGCGCGGGGGCGGTGAGGCCTCCCCCTAGGCGGTTGATCCCCTTGTTGTTGGAGAGCACTCCCCCGTGACGGACGCGGCAGCGCACTTCGTTGCCCACGACCTTTTCGACCTCGAACACGATCTTGCCGTCGTCAAGAAGCAGCACGTCGCCGGGCCGCACGTCGCGCGGCAGCTCCTTGTAGTCCAGACCGACGCGGCCGTCGACCCCAAGCTCGCAGTCGGCATCGAGCACGAAGGCATCCCCCGGAGTCAGAGTGACCTTGCCGTCCTTGAACCTGCCGATCCGGATCTTGGGACCCTGCAGGTCGCCCATGATGCCGACCGTGCGCCCGGTTTTGCGGCAAGCCTCGCGCACCAACTCGGCGCGCCGCTCATGGTCCGCGGCAGTGCCATGCGAGAAATTCATGCGCACGACGTCCACGCCCGCGAGAAACATCCGCTCGAGGGTTTGAGGATCGCTGGACGCGGGGCCGAGCGTGGCGACAATTTTGGTGCTTCTGCTCATTTGACGCTCCGGGAAACCGTTCTACTTTACCAGATGCTTACGAGGCCACTTTCCTTCCAGGGAGGCGTTGCCCGTGGAACTCCACTGGCAACGGACGGCTTTGGGGCCCCGGCCCCTTGAGCGTCTACCGGCCACTCGACGCACGGAAATCGCAAGGGGCGGCCCCGGCCTGACCTGCCGCAGGACGAAGCCGCAGAACCCGTTTTTTTCGCAGTGAGCGCCCGGTTTCGGCTATATTTCCGGTCTGCGCCAGCGGCTGCCATACTTACAAGGGAGGACCCCGTGCTTGCCACGCAGATTCGCCAGAAGGATGGCATCTTCTACTTCGGCAGCGTCCGCGCTCCCGAGCTGCTTGCCAAGGTCCGCTTTATCAGCCGTTTCTACGGCGAAGGCGAGGAGATCGCTCCGGCGCGCGTCTCCCAGGAAGACGAGATCGCCCAGTTCATCGCCAAAATCGAGCGCACCGACCGCGCCTTCCAGAGAACCTTGTCCCGGGCCAAGGTGCGCCAGCTCAAGAATTTCTATGAGACGGCGATCAGCCAGCCGCCGATCCCCGGGACGGTGTTGTTGTTCACCCCGGAGAAGCTGCGTTTCCAAGCCACGGGTGGCACGGATGGGATCGGCCAGCTGACGGAGCCGCAGTCCAAGTTCCTCATCATCGACGGCCAACACCGGCTTGCGGCGCTGCGCTTCTACCTGGACGAGCGCCCGGACGACGCCAAAACCATCAACGTACCGTGTGTAATCTTCGACGGGCGCAGCGAGGATTTCGCTACCGAGATGTTCGTGATCATCAACTCGACCCCCACGCGTATCAACAAGAGCCACCTGATAGACCTGTACGAGCGAGTGTCCTGGGCCGAGCCCCACCGCAAGTTCGCCTCGCGTGTAGTCGGCAGCCTCTACAGCGAGGGGGACAGCCCCTTGCGCTACCGCATCAACCGCCTCGGCGGGCGGAGCGCGCAGGACAAGTGGATCCTGCAGGCGGAACTTTTCAACGAACTGCACCGCTGGGTCAACCGCGACTGGCGCAAGATCCAGTTAGCCGGGGGCAGCCGTACCCAGGTGCCGAACTACTACGGCATGGTGCGCGACTTTTTCAAGGCGGCCGAGCGCGTCTGGGGCGAGGCCTGGGGCCATGCCAACTACATGGTCACCAAGCCGGTGACTCTGAAGGCCATGCTGCGGGTGTGCGCCGACCTCGCCCGAGAGGATGGCGATCCCGCCGAGGGCCGCGTCAAGCGCTGGGAAGAGCGGCTTGCCCCGTGGCGCGACCAGGTGAAGGCGTTCAAGTCGGAGGGCTTCTACGAGCGCTTCGCCGCCAAGGGGGAGGTCGAGCGCGTGGGTCGCGTCCATCGCGAGCTTGCGCGCGCCGCCGGGATCGAGGCACGCGCGGCGAAATCCTAGGCCTTGCCGCGCTGTTCCAGCACCTCGATCGCCGGCAGTTTCTTGCCTTCGAGGAACTCCAGGAAAGCTCCGCCGCCGGTCGAGATATAGGAAATCCCGTCGGCGACTCCGTATTTCGCGATGGCGGCGAGCGTCTCGCCGCCGCCGGCGAGCGAATAAGCACCCGATCCGGCAATCGCTTCGGCGATCGCTTTCGTACCCTGTCCGAATTGATCGAATTCATACACGCCTAGCGGGCCGTTCCAGACGATGGTGCCCGCCTCGGAAAGACGCTTTGCGAACGCCGCAGCGGTGCGCGGGCCGATATCGAGGATCATGTCGTCGTCGCCGACTTCGGCCGCGGGCTTGATCACGGCCTTGGCCGTTACCGAGACTTCTTTCGCGCAGACGACATCCACGGGCAACGGCACCTCGCTGCCTCGGTCGCGCAGGCTCGCGGCGATTCTCTTCGCTTCGCCGACGAGCTCCGGCTCGGCCAGAGACTTGCCCACTTTAGCGCCTGCCGCGAGCATGAAGGTATTCGCAATGCCTCCGCCCGGGATCAGCCGGTCGACCTTTTCCGCGAGGGCACCGAGAACCGCAAGCTTGGTAGAGACCTTCGCCCCCGCGACGATCGCCACCAGCGGGCGCGCCGGGCGCTCGAGCGCCTTGGACAGCGCCTCGATCTCCGCCGTCATCAACGGCCCGGCGCAGGCCACAGGCGCGTACTTGGCGATGCCGTGAGTGGTCGCTTCGGCGCGGTGCGCAGCGCCGAAGGCGTCGTTGACGTAGACGTCGCACAGGCCCGCCATCTGTTTCGCCAGCGCATCGTCGTCTTTCTTCTCCCCCTTGTTGAACCGGCAGTTCTCCAGCATCACTGCCCTGCCGGGTTCGACTGAAACCCCTTCCAGCCAGCCACGCCTGAGCGGCACGTCCTCGCCAAGCAATGCCGAGAGGTGTCTTGCGATCGGGGCGAGGGACTCTTTCTCGCTGAACTCGCCCTCAGTCGGGCGGCCGAGGTGCGACACGAGCATCAAGCGCGCGCGTTGTGCAAGCGCCTCGCGGATTCCTGGCACCGCCGCGCGGATGCGTGTGTCGTCGGTGATCCTGCCGTTCTGGATGGGAACGTTGAAGTCGACGCGGACCAGAACGCGCTTGCCGCGCAGGTCCACCTCCGACATCCTGAGCATGCGCATGGACTACTTCGCGTTCATCAATGCGACCGTTGCGTCCAGCATCCGATTGCTGAAACCCCATTCGTTGTCGTACCAGGAACAGACTTTCACCAGCGTACCGTTCGACACCCGGGTCAGGGTAGCATCGAACACGCTGCTCGCTGCGTTATGGTTGAAGTCCGAGGACACAAGCGGCTCGATGTTGTACTCGAGGATGCCCTTGAGATCCGTTTGCGATGCCTGCCTCGCCGCGTCGTTGACTTCGTTCACCGTCGTCGGCCTCTTCGCTACGAAGCTCAGGTCCACGATCGACACATTGATAGTCGGCACGCGGAACGCGAACCCGTCGAGCTTACCGTTGAGGTGCGGCAATACCAAACCGATCGCCGCCGCGGCACCGGAGCTCGCCGGGATCATGTTGTGTGTCGCCGACCGCGCGCGGCGCAGGTCCTTGTGGTAGACGTCGGTCAGCACTTGGTCGTTGGTGTAGGCGTGGACCGTAGTCATGAGGCCGGAGACTACGCCGATGCGATCGTCAACCGCCTTAACCAGCGGGGCGAGACAATTGGTAGTGCACGAGCCGTTCGAAATTACCGTATCGGAAGCCTTCAGCGTCTTGTCGTTGACGCCGATGACTACGGTGCGATCCACATCCTTCTCACCCGGCGCCGAGAGAACCACTTTCTTCGCGCCCGCAGCGAGATGCGCGGAGGCCTTCTCCTTGCTCGTAAAGAGCCCCGTGCACTCGAGAACCACGTCGATCTTGAGGTCCTTCCACGGCAACTCGGCCGGATTGCGCTTCGCGCAGACCTCGATGCGATCGCCGTTCACGATCATCGATTCGCCTTCCACGGCGATCGTTCCGGGGAATTTTCCGTGCGTGGTGTCGTAGCGCGTTAGATGTGCGTTGGTGTGCGCATTGCCGAGGTCGTTGATGGCGACAAACTGCAGGTCGTGTTTTTTCCCGCCTTCATAGTGGGCTCGCAGGATGTTGCGGCCTATGCGGCCGTAACCGTTGATGGCGACTCGAATGCTCATTCAGGCTCCTTCCGGGTTTGCCTACTTCAA
>WNFI01083885.1_pt1 | contig 47366 bp, 36 predicted proteins | sample 5400471 | NCBI WGS metagenome assembly WNFI01 (sample SAMN13153348, study PRJNA577476) | soil metagenome | isolation source: 100 cm saprolite on Douglas fir-dominated hillslope | place: USA:California | collected 2013-09-17
GAGCGCTTCCTGCAGCTGTGCGCCGAGAACAACATGCAGGTGTGCGTCCCCTCGACGCCGGCGCAGATGTTTCACATGCTGCGCCGGCAGATGCTGCGTCGACTGCGCAAACCGCTGATCGTCATGACGCCCAAGAGTCTATTGCGCCATGAGCTGTCGGTCTCGACGCTCGCCGATCTGACCGGAGGGGGATTTGCCAAGGTGATGGATGAAATCGACCCGCTGCCTCCGGCCGGCGTGCAACGCGTGGTGTTCTGCAGCGGCAAGGTCTACTTCGATCTGCTGAAGGCGCGACGCGCCGGGAATCTGGCCAGCGTGGCGGTGGTACGCATTGAGCAGCTCTATCCCTTTCCGCGGCAGGAGTACGCCGCGGTGCTCGCGCGCTACCCCAACGCCGCGGATCTCGTGTGGTGCCAGGAAGAACCGCAGAATCAGGGCGCCTGGTACCAAATCCGCAATCGTCTGCAGGATATCGCCGGCGCGGCCCGTCCGGTGTGTTACGCCGGACGGGCGTCGGCGTCGGCCCCGGCCACCGGCCTGCCGCGCATCCATGAGAGCGAGCAACGCGAACTCGTGCAATGCGCATTGAGCGCAGCGACCGTGGAACAGCCGCTGCCCAACCTGCCGCGACTGGCGCTGTCCGCCTCCAGCGGGCAGAGCGCCACGAGCAGGAAGAGGAAGAGTTCATGAGCGTCGAGATTCGAGTTCCGCAACTCCCCGAATCGGTGGCCGACGCAACCCTGGTCGCCTGGCGCCGCCAGCCCGGCGAGACGGTCAGTCGCGACGAAAATCTCGCGGATCTGGAGACCGACAAGGTGGTGCTGGAAGTGCCCGCGCCGGTGGCGGGCGTGCTGCAGTCGGTTCGGATCGCTCCCGGGACCAGCGTCAAGAGTGGCGAGCTGCTGGCGGTCATTGAAGTCGGAGCCGCCGTTGCAGCTGCCACAACCGCGGCAACTGCGGCACCAGCGGCAACTCCTGCATCCGTGGCCACGGCGGCGACTGCGACTCCGGCCGCGGCGCCAACGGCAGCGGTTGCGCCCGCCGCGCTCCAGGCGCCCAAACTGGGGCCCGCTGCGCAGCGCGTGGCCGAGGAGCTCGGATTGCCGCAGGCGACCATCGCCGCGGCGGCGAAGGGCGGGCGCGTTTCGAAATCGGACCTGGTCAGCGCTGCCGGTGCTGCGCCGGCAACTGCGCCGGCGGCAGCGAAGCCGGCACCGGCCGCCCGGGGAGCGGTGAGCGCCGCGGGCGTTCCGGCGGCAGTGCGCGGCGCACGCGCCGAACGCCGCGTGCCGATGAGCCGGCTCCGCCAGAGGATTGCCGAGCGCCTGGTGCAGGCGCAATCCACGCAGGCGCTGCTCACCACCTTCAATGAAGTCGATCTGACCAAGGTCAATGAACTGCGCAACCGCCACAAGGACGCCTTTGAAAAACAGCATGGAGTGAAGCTCGGGTTCATGTCCTTCTTCGTGAAGGCGTCGATCGAGGGGTTGAGGAGATTTCCTCTGGTCAACGCCGCCGTGGAAGGCAACGAGATCGTGTACCACGAATATTTCGACATTGGCGTGGCGGTGTCGACCGAGCGCGGGCTCATGGTGCCGGTCCTGCGGGATGCCGATGCGCTGGACTTCGCTGGGGTCGAGCGTGGCATCGCCTCCTACGCGCAGCGCGCCCGCGAAGGCACCATTGCCCTCGAGGATCTGACCGGCGGCACCTTTAGCATCACCAACGGCGGTGTCTTCGGCTCACTCCTGTCGACGCCGATTGTGAATGCGCCGCAGAGCGCCATACTGGGCATGCACAAGACCCAGCTGCGGCCGATGGTGATGGACGGCGAGGTCGTGGCGCGGCCGATGATGTACCTCGCGCTCAGCTACGATCATCGGATCATCGACGGCAAGGAAGCCGTGCAGTTCCTGGTGACAGTCAAGGACTGCCTGGAGGATCCGGGCCGCATCCTGCTTGGAGTCTGAAATGGCCGCAGCCCGTGTTGAATATGACGTCGTCGTGATCGGTGGTGGACCGGCCGGCTATCCGGCAGCGATCCGCGCGGCGCAGAACGGCCTCAAGGTCGCCTGCGTCGATGCCTGGCGCAATCGCGACGGGAGCAGTGCTTTGGGCGGCACCTGCCTGAACGCCGGCTGCATCCCTTCCAAGGCCCTGCTGGAATCCTCGGAGCTCTGGCATCGCGCGCAGCATGAGTTCAGTGCGCATGGAATCAGTGCCGGCAGCCTGGCGCTGGACCTGGCTGCCATGCAGAAGCGCCGTTCCGCCATCGTGCGCAACATGACGGGCGGCATCGCCTCGCTCTTCAAGGCTGCGGGGGTGAGCGCGATTTTCGGCAAGGGCCGCCTGCTCGCCGATCGCGTGGTCGAGGTCAAGGCGGCCGACGGCAAAACCTCGCAGCTCGCGGCGCGCCACGTGGTGCTGGCCAGCGGCTCGGTGCCGACGGAACTCAAGGGCCTGCCCTTTGACGGCACGCACATCATCGATTCCTGGGGCGCGCTCGAGCTCGAAGCCGTGCCACGCAGGCTGTGCGTCATCGGCGCCGGCGTGATCGGCCTGGAGCTTGGGAGCGTGTGGCGCAGGCTCGGCGCCGAGGTCGTGACCCTCGAGGCGCTCGATGCACTGCTGCCCATGGCGGATGCGCAACTGGCTGCGGAGGCAGGCCGGCACTTCAGGAAGCTCGGTCTGGACATCCGCCTGGGCGCCAAAGTCAGCGCCGCCGTACCCGGCAAGGAGGGCGTGAACGTGCGTTACACCGACGCCAGGGGCGAGCAAACGCTTCTCGCCGACAAGGTCGTGGTCGCCGTGGGCCGGCGCCCCTATACGGACGGGTTGCTGGACGCCGCCAGCGGCGTCGCCCTCGATGAACGCGGCTACATCGTGGTCGATGAGCACTGTGCCACCGGGGCGGAGCAGGTCTGGGCAGTGGGCGATGCGGTGCGTGGGCCGATGCTCGCGCACAAGGGGAAGGAAGAGGGCGTAGCCGTGGCCGATCGCATCGCCGGCAAGTATGGGCACGTCAATTACGAGCTGATCCCCTCGGTCATCTACACCGCGCCGGAAATTGCCTGGGCGGGAAAAACCGAAGCCCAGGCCCGGGAGGCCGGAATCGACTGCAAGATCGGGGTGTTTCCCTTTGCCGCCAGCGGCCGCGCCCGGGCCATGGAGGCTACGGCCGGCTTCGTCAAGCTGATCGCCGATCGGGCCACGGACGAGATCCTGGGCGTGCACATCATCGGCCCGCTGGCCGGGGAGCTGATCGCCGAGGCCGTGCTGGCCATGGAATTCCGGGGCAGTGCCGAGGATCTGCAGCGCACCATGCACGCCCACCCCACGCTCTCGGAAGCACTGCACGAAGCGGCGCTCGCCGCCGACAAGCGCTCGATCGACAACATCAACCGCTAGGGCGCCGCTGTCCCTGCAGCCGCCTCAGGCCGCGCGTTCGGCGCGCAGCACGCTCGGTACGGCGCGCAGCCGCTTGAGCACCTGTCGCAGTTGCGCCAGATCGCGCACCGCGGTGCGCATCACGATCGTGGCGATGCGATCGGCGGCATCCGTGTTCGAGTTGACGCCCTCGATACTCAGGCGTTCCTGCGCGCAGACGTCCGAGACGTCGCGCAGCAGCCCGCGGCGGTCGTAGGCCTCGACCCGGATCTGCACCGGCATGAGCTGGTCCTCGGCCAGGTTCCACTGCACATGCAACAGGCGCTTCGGCTTCGCCGCCGCCATCCGGAGCAGGCTCCGGCACTGGGCGCGGTGGATCGTCACGCCGCGACCCAGGGTCAGGTAGCCCGCGATCGGTTGCGGTGGCACCGGCGCGCAGCAGCGCGCCATGGTCGTGGGCATGTCCCCGACGCCCTCGATATCCACGGCCGAGCGGTTGGTCCCGCGCGGACGCTTCGCCCGGACGGGGAAAGCATTGGCCTCGGGCTCAGCTTCCGCGACGACGGCCGGCGGGCTCGGGCCGGCCGGACTGGCGGCGCCCGCAGTCTCGGCGCTGGCGGCGGCATCATGCTGATGGAACCAGGCGCGCACCTTGGCCCGGCTCCGTGCCGAGGCGAGGAATCCACCGTCGGTGGCGAGCCAGTCACGGCTGGGCCCACCGCTGCGGCCGGTGATGATCTCGACGATCTCGCCACTGGCGAGGGTCTGGTTCAGCGGTGCGATACGGCCATTGACCCGGGCGCCGCGGCAACTGTGGCCGAGCTGGGTGTGCACCTGGTAGGCAAAATCAAGCGGCGTGGCCCCGCGCGGCAAATCGACGACTTCGCCCCGCGGCGTGAGCGCGTAGAGCCGGTCGGAGAACAGATCGCCGCGCACCTGGTCGATGAAATCCCCGTCCGTGCTGTCGGCGCGCGCAGGATCCAGCATGTGCCGCGCCCATTCGATCTTGCGTTCATAGTTCAGATCGCGGGCGCCGCCTTCCTTGTAGCGCCAGTGGGCGGCGAGGCCGAGTTCCGCCTGTTCGTGCATGTCGCGGGTGCGGATCTGGATTTCAAGCGACTTGCCTTCAGGACCGGTGACGGCGGTATGGATCGAGCGGTAATGGTTGTCCTTGGGCGTGGCGATGTAGTCATCGAATTCACCCGGTACGTAGGGCCAGCGCCCGTGCACCAGGCCGAGCGCGGCGTAGCAATCGGCCGTGGTGTCGACCACGATGCGCACGGCGCGCACGTCAAACACCTGCTCGAAAGCGAGGTGCTTGCGCTGCATCTTGCGCCAGATGCTGTAGATGTGCTTCGGCCTCCCGTAAACTTCGGCCTTGATTCCGGCGCGATCGAGCTCGGCATCGAGCTGCGCGCAGGCCTGCTCGATGTAGCGTTCGCGATCGATGCGCCGCTCGGCCAGGGCGGCAGCCATGCGGTGGTAATCGGACGGCTCGAGCTGCCGGAAAGCCAGATCCTCCAGCTCCCACTTGACGCTCCACAGCCCCAGGCGATTGGCGAGCGGCGCGTAGATCTCGCGCGCCTCCAGCGCCAGGCGCTGGCGCTCCGCCTCCGGACGGCTCCGGCTGTGCCTCAGGCGCACCAGCTCAACGGCCAGGCGCGCCACGATCAGCCGTGGATCGGCGGCGATCGCCAGCAGCATCTTTCGCAGTGTCTCGGCCTGCCGGGCATTGAGTCCGCGGCTCGCGCTCCAGTCCGCGGGCAGGCTGATATCGCCGAGACGCCCGAGCTGCCCGGCGAGCCGTTCCGCCGCGGTGCCGAAGCGGGCGATGGCAGTCGCCGTGCTGCAGTCAAAGCCTGCCGCGCGCGCCTGCGCGAGCCAGGTGGCGACGGCAATGTCCGGCTCATCGGTGATCTGCCCGACGAGACGCGCCGCCTCCGTGCCGTATTCCTGGAGCGCCAAGCTCAGGCCCAGTTCGGCAAACGCGGCCTGGGCTGCGGTGATTGCAGCTGCGGGGGGCGCGGCGATTCTGCTGATGGTTTCCAAGCGCTGGCGATGTTATTGGGCGTGTGGGGGAGGGTACTTCCGGCTATCATTCAAGCAATGGGCGGACACGGCAAGGGGTGGCATGGCGCGATATTCCGGCAGCTCCTGGCGCAGCTTTCGGCCTGAGGGCGCCGGCGGTGGCGCTGCCATGCCGGCGCCGCGGCCCGCCGTCGCGGTGCAATGCCGCATCCTCGGCCTCGATCCGGGCTCGGTCCGCACCGGCTACGGTGTGATTGACTGTGGCGCCGCGGGCGAACGGCATGTCACCCACGGCTGCATCAGTGCCGGTGGTGGCGATTTCCTGCTGCGCCTGCGACGGATCTTCGATGCGGTAGCGGCGCTGATGGCCGAGCACCGGCCGGACGAAATCGCAATCGAGCGCGTGTTCGTGCACCGCAATCCCGACAGCGCCCTCAAGCTCGGCCAGGCCCGCGGTGCCGCCATCTGTGCCGCCGTCGGCCTGGGCGCGAGCGCCTTCGAGTATGCGCCGCGCGCCATCAAGCTGGCCGTCAGCGGCTTTGGAGCCGCGGAGAAGCTGCAGGTGGCGCGGATGGTCACCACGCTCCTGCAGCTCGAACGCCGTCCGGCCGCTGACGCCGCGGATGCACTCGCCGTGGCGCTGTGCCACGCGCAGACCCGCCGCCTCGCGGCCCTGATCGCGGCGCCGCGGGTTCGCCGGGTCAGTGCGGTTCGCGCGCCACGGTCCGGATTGCGCGCATGATCGGCTCGCTGGCTGGCCTGCTCCGGCACAAGGCGCCGCCGGCCCTGCTGCTCGAAGTCGCCGGTGTCGGCTACGAGCTGGAGGCGCCGATGTCGACGTTCTACGGTTTGCCCGCCCTGGGCGAACCGGTGCAGCTCCTGACCCACCTGGTCGTGCGTGAGGACGCGCACGTGCTGTTTGGCTTTGCGACGAGCGCCGAACGGGCGTTGTTTCGCGGCCTGCTGAAGGTGTCCGGAGTGGGGCCGCGCATCGCGCTGGCCATACTCTCCGGTGTGACCGTGGAAGCGTTTGCGAGCTGTATACAGGCGGGCGATGCCGCGACGCTGACGCGCATCCCCGGAGTCGGGCGCAAGATCGCCGACCGCTTGATCGTCGAGATGCGCGACCGGCTCGTCTCTGTCGCCGGCGCGGGCGATCAGCCGGTGGCACCGGTGGGCGTCGCCGGCGAGGCCTATGGTGCACTGGTGGCGCTCGGGTATCGGCCGGCGGAGGCCACGCGCCTGCTCAAGAGTGCCGGAACCGGCGGGACCACCGAAGAGCTGATACGGCGCGCGCTGCAAAGCGCGGCGCGCGAATAGCCGCATGAGCGAGCCGCAACCCGATGAACGCCTGGTGAGCGCCGTGGGCAAGGGCGAGGAGGAACTCGTCGATCGGGGCCTGCGGCCGCGTGTGTTCAGCGAGTACGTCGGCCAGGAACAGGTCAAGAACCAGATGAGCGTGTTCATCGAGGCCGCCCGCCAACGCGGCGAGGCGCTCGATCACGTCCTGATTTTCGGCCCGCCTGGCCTGGGCAAGACGACACTGGCGGTGATCATTGCCGCCGAACTCGGCGTCAGTCTGCGCCACACTTCCGGTCCGGTGCTGGAGCGCCCCGGCGACCTCGCGGCCATCCTGACCAATCTGCAGCCGCGCGACGTGCTGTTCGTCGACGAGATCCACCGGCTGAGCCCGATCGTCGAGGAAGTGCTGTACCCGGCGATGGAGGACTATCAGCTCGACATCATGGTGGGGGAAGGCCCCGCGGCGCGCTCCATCAAGCTCACTCTTCCGCCCTTCACGCTCATTGGGGCGACCACGCGTGCCGGACTGCTCACTTCGCCGCTCCGCGACCGCTTCGGCATCGTGCAGCGCCTGGAGTTCTACAGCGTCGCCGAGCTCGAGCGCATCGTCACCCGTTCCGCCGGCATCCTGCAGGTGCCGATAGCGCCGGTGGGAGCGACGCGCATTGCGCAACGCGCGCGCGGCACTCCGCGCATCGCCAACCGGCTGCTGCGCCGGGCCCGTGACTTTGCGCAGGTCCGCGGCACCGGCCTGATCGATGACAAGGTGGCCACGGCGGCGCTGGATCTGCTGGCGGTCGATCCACTGGGCTTCGATGCGCTCGACCGGAAGCTCCTGCTCACCGTGATGGAGAAGTTCGACGGGGGTCCCGTGGGCATCGAGAGCCTGGCGGCGGCGATTGGCGAGGAGCGCGGCACGCTGGAGGATGTGATCGAGCCCTATCTGATCCAGCAGGGGTTCCTGGCGCGCACGGCCCGCGGACGCATCGCCACGCGCAGCGCCTGGCAACATTTCGGGCTGAAGGTGCCGGAGCGCGCCGCCGCGAATCTGCCGCTGTTCGGAGAAAATCCCTGAGCCGCTTCGTCTGGCCGGCGCGGGTCTACTGGGAAGACACCGACGGGGGCGGGGTGGTCTACTACGCCAATTATTTGAAGTTTCTCGAACGCGCCCGCACGGAATGGCTGCGCGCGCGCGGGCATTCGCAGGCCGCGCTGGCCGCCGACGCGGGCGTGTTATTTTCGGTGATCGACGTGAAGATCAGGTATCGGCGGCCGGCGCGGCTCGATGACCTGCTGCTGGTCAGCTGCGAGGCGGAACTGGACGGCGCCGCAAGCGTCATTTTCAGGCAGCAGATCCATCGCGGAAGCGAGTCCGGGGAACTGCTGGCCGAGGCGAGCGTCCGCGTGGCCTGCGTCGGTGTGACGAGTTTTCGCCCGCGCCGGCTCCCGCCCGCGCTATCGAGGGAGTTCAGCTGATGAGCGGTGACCTTTCGATCCTGCGGCTCATCGTCCAGGCCAGTCCCGTGGTGCAGATCGTGATTGCGCTGCTCCTGGCCGCGTCCCTGGTGTCCTGGGCCATCATCTTCAGCAAGCGGATGATGGTGCGCCGGGCGCGCAACGACGCCGAGCGTTTCGAGAACAGCTTCTGGTCGGGCGGCGATCTGGCCACCCTTTACCGCTCCATCGAGGCACGCGGCGGCGCCACCGGCATGGAGAGCATCTTCGAGTTCGGCTTTCGCGAATTTGCCCGGCTCCGCCAGCAGGGCAGTGCAGCGGCTGACCTGCTGCTGGAAGGGGCTCGCCGCGCCATGCGCGTGGCGCAGCTGAAGGAGACCGAACGGCTGGAGCACAATCTCGCCTCGCTCGCCACCGTCGGCTCCACCAGTCCGTACGTCGGTCTGTTCGGCACGGTCTGGGGCATCATGAGTGCCTTCACTTCACTCAGCAATGTGCAGCAGGCCACGCTGGCCTCGGTGGCTCCGGGTATCGCGGAGGCCCTGGTCGCCACGGCCTTCGGCCTGTTCGCGGCGATACCCGCGGTCATCGCCTATAACCGTTACGCCGATCAGGTGAGCCGCCTGGAAATGCGCTACGACGCCTTCATGGAGGAATTTTCCACCATCCTGCAACGTCACGCCGCGCGCGGCGCGGGCGGCGGCTGAGCATGGCCGCATCGGGCAGACCGCGACGGCGGCTCATGGGCGAGATCAACGTCGTTCCCTATATCGACGTGATGCTGGTGTTGCTGATCATCTTCATGATCACAGCCCCGCTCCTCACCGAGGGGATCAAGGTCGAGCTGCCCAAGGCGGGCGCGGAACCGATCGACGCGCGCGCGGTCAACAACATGGAGCCCCTGGTGCTGTCGGTGGACGCAAGCGGGCGACTGTACCTGAACGTGGGCGCGAGTCCGCAGCTGCCAGTGGACGACGCCACCGCGCTGGCGCGGGCGACCGCGGCACTGCGCCGGGCTCCACAGCGGGTGGTATTGGTCAAGGGAGACCGCGCGGTCGACTACGGAAGAATCGTCGCGGCCATGGTCATGCTGCAGCAGGCGGGCGCCACCAAGCTGGGATTTCTGACTGAGCCGCCGCCGCCGCCCCGCGCGCCATGAGGGCTCGCGCATCGGGTGGTGCTCACCGCGACCGGTGGCGGGTGGCGGTGTTGCTGTCCGTGCTGGTGCATGTAGGTGTGGCGGGCGCATTTTTCTGGGGCTGGTGGCGGTTTCGTACTCACAAGCCCGTGGCGCAGGTACTCGCCATCGAAGCCACTGTAGTGAGCGCCGCGCCGGTCAGCCAATCGCCAGCGCCGGTGACGAGCGCACCGGCCGCTCCGGTTCCTGCGCCGGCCCCGGCTGTGCCGCCAAGCCCGCCTCCGGTACCCGAGCCGGCGAAGGTGGACCAGGCGACCGAAGAGCAGGAACGCGCCGAGCAACGCCGGCGCGAGGAGCGTGAGCTGCACGAGCGTGAGCTGCACGAGCGTGAGCTGCACGAGCGTGAGGCCCAGGACAAGGCAGCAGCCGCCCGGAAGGCAGAGCAGGAGGCGCAGGCGCGCAAGCTCAAGGAGGCCGCCGATCGGGCAGCGCGCGCGCGAGCAGAAGACAAGGCGCGGCGCGAGTCGGAACTGCAGACACAACTGGCGAACGAGGAGCGGGTCAATGCGGCGCGCGGCAGCAGGGCAGAGGCGGAATGGCTGGCGCTGATTCGCGACAAGGTTACGCGCGCCTGGATTCGGCCTCCCAGCGCGCGCGCCGGGTTAAACTGCGAGGTGCGCGTGACGCAGGTGCCGGGCGGTGCGGTGACGGGCGTGCAGATCGGCAGCTGCAACGGCGATGAGGCGGTGCGTGCATCGATCGAGGCCGCGGTCCTTCGGGCGTCGCCTCTGCCGATGCCGTCGAACACCGATCTGTTCGATCGCAATCTCAGGTTCGACTTCCACCCGGATGAATAGGTGCACCACAGTGGCAGGACACAATTCCCTCGGACGCGGCTTCCCGGTCATGCTGGCGCTGGCAGCTGTGTCTCTCGCGGGCGTCGCGCGTGCTGAGCTGCAGATCGATATCACCAAGGGGGTCACGGATCCGGTCCCGATAGCCATCATTCCGTTCGCGGGCGGCGGGTCGGTCACGGGCGGATTCGATTTCGCCGCGGTGGTGCAGCATGACCTGGATGGGAGCGGGCGCTTCAGGTCGATGCCGCGGCAGCAGCTGCCGGGCCGACCGGCGCGCGCCGCGGAAGTCGTGGCCGCCGATTGGCACGCCGACGGTGAGGACTACGTGCTGGTCGGCCGGGTCAGCGCAACCGATCCGACGCACGCCGATCTGGACTGCGAGCTGGTCAACGCGCTGACCGGGCAGGCGCTCGGCAGCCGGCACGTGCCTGTGAATCGTGGAAATCCGCGCGCTGCCGGGCATCTGATCAGCGACTTCGTCTACGAGAAAATCGTCGGCGCGCGCGGCGCCTTTGCCACGCGCATCGCCTATGTCGCGGTCGACGGTGCCCCGCCGGCGCAGCATTTCCAGCTTTTCGTGGCGGACGCGGACGGCGAGAATCCGCAGATCGTGCTCGATTCGCACCAGCCGATCATGTCGCCCGCCTGGTCAGGCGATGGCCGGTGGCTCGCCTACGTGTCGTTCGAGAACCGGGTCGCCTCAATCGTGGTGCAGGAGCTGCGGAGTGGGGAACGACGCGTAGTCTCGGCGCGTGCGGGCGTGAACGGCGCTCCCGCCTGGTCGCCGGACGGCCGCCGGCTCGCACTGACGCTGTCCGGTTCGGGTGGCAATCTCGACATCTACGTGCTCGACCTGGCGACCCAGGCACTCACGCCCATCACCAATGATCCGGCCATCGACACGGAACCGGAATGGAGCAGGGACGGCTCCCAGATTTACTTCACCTCCGACCGCTCGGGAGGACCGCAGATCTACATGACCGATGTGGCCGCCCATCAGCGCGTACAGCGCCTGACGTTCGGATCCTCCTATAATGCCCGCCCGCGCCTGTCGCCGGATGGCCGGTCGCTGGCCTTTGTGTCGCGCGAGGGTTCAGACTTTCGCATCGGGCTCCAGGATCTCGCCAGCGGTACGGTGCGTGTGCTGACGCATGGCACTCTGGATGAATCGCCGAGTTTTGCGCCCAACGGCATGAGCCTGATCTACGCGGGCCGCGAGGCCGGGCACGGCACGCTGGCGACGGTGGCGGTGGATGGCCTGGTCTCGCAGCGACTGAAGGCAGAGCGCGCCGACGTGCGCGAACCGGTCTGGGGCCCGTTCGCGGGTCCGTGAAGATTTAACTGGAGAATGGTGTCATGCACAGAAATCTCATGGTGGCGATCGCGGGTACGATGCTGCTGGCACTGGGCGGCTGCGCGGGCAAGAGCGCGGTCAAGGCGCCGGCGCCCGCAGCGAGCGCGGGCGGCGGCACGTCGACCGGCACTGAGGCTGGCGGTGGCGCACCGGGCGGTGCAGGTTCCGAGGGGGCCATGGCCGGTAGCGGCGTCTCGGCGCCTGCCGGTGTAGGCCGGCTGGTGTACTTTGATTTCGACAGCAGCGAGATCCGGCCGGAATTCGTGCCGCTGATCGCCGCACACGCGCGTGCGATCGCGGCCAATGCGAGCATTCACGTCAGGCTCGAGGGTCATACCGACGAGCGCGGCTCCCCGGAATACAACATCGGCCTGGGCGAACGCCGCGCGCAGAATGTACGGCGCGCCCTGTTGCTGCAGGGCGTCGCCGAGAGCCAGATTGCCACGGTCAGCTATGGCGAAGAGCGGCCCGTCGCGACCGGTCAGACCGAAGAGGACTGGGCCAAGAACCGTCGCGTCGAGTTCATCTACCTCAACTGAGCTGCCATGAAAACCTCCTTCGCCCTCGTTCCACTCGGCCTGCTGCTGTCGGCCTGCGCCACCAATCCGGCCGAGGATCCGGTGCAGATCAAGCTCAATGACATCGACACGCGGCTCGGTGGTGTGGAGCGAGTGGTCAGCAATCAGAGCCTGGTCGACCTGTCGAGGCGGCTCGATACCCTCGAGGCGCAGCTGCGCGAGCAGCGCGGCGACCTCGAGGTCCTGCAGAATGGCAGCGAGAGCGCGCGCAAGCAGCAACGCGATCTTTATGCGGACCTGGACAAGCGCATCGCCGCCCTCGAGGGCAAGCTGAACGCTGCAGCGGCGGCGGGCGCCGACGCCGGCGCTGCGGGACCGCCGCCCGCAGGCGTCCCCGCGGGCGTGCCCGCCGGTGCCGGCAAATCCGCTGATGACCAGGCCGCCTACGATCGCGCTTTCGAGACGCTCAAGGGCGGCAATTATGGCGAGGCCGCGAAGTCCTTTCAGGCGTTCATGTCCGACTTCCCGGCGAGCGCGCTGCTCGATAATGCCCAGTACTGGATCGGTGAGGCCTATTACGTCACGCGTGATTACGAACGCGCGGCCCAGGCTTTCCGCGCGGTCGGTGAGCACTGGCCGAGCTCGCGCAAAGCGCCTGACGCCTTGCTGAAACTCGGCTACACGCAGTTCGAGCAGAAGCATCTGGCGGATGCGCGCGAGACGCTCAAGAGTGTCGTGCAGCGCTTTCCCGGGTCCGATGCGGCCCGTCTCGCGCAGGAGCGCCTGCAAAGGCTCCCGCCGGAGGCGCGTTGAGTTCCGCGGTCCGGCTCAAGATCAGCGAGATCTTTCACTCACTGCAGGGTGAGGCGCAGTTTACCGGCATGCCCACCGTGTTCGTGCGGCTCACCGGGTGCCCGCTGCGCTGCGGTTATTGTGATACCGCCTACGCCTTTCACGGTGGGGAATGGTGGAGCCTGCCGCAGATCCTCGAGCGCGTGGCGGAGCTGCGCGCTCACGACGTGTGCGTGACGGGAGGCGAGCCACTCGCGCAACGCGACTGCGTCGCGCTGCTACACGCCTTGTGCGAGCAGGGATACCGTGTCTCCCTCGAGACGAGCGGTGCGCTGCCCGTCGACGACGTGGACGCACGCGTGGCGCGGGTAGTCGACGTGAAGACGCCCGGTTCCGGGGAAGAGTCCCGTAATCTCTATCCCCAGCTCCAGCAGCTGCGCGGCCACGATCAGATCAAGTTCGTGATTACCTCGCGCGCGGACTACGAGTGGAGCCGGGCCAAGCTCACTGAGCTCGGACTGGGCAGGGACTGCGGCGTATTGTTCTCGCCGAGCTACGGCCAGCTCACGCCGCGCGAGCTGGCTGATTGGATCCTCGCCGACCATCTGCCCGTACGGTTCCAGATCCAGCTGCACAAATTGCTGTGGGGCGAAGAGCGTGGCCGCTGAGCGTGCCGTGGTGCTGCTGTCCGGGGGACTGGATTCAGCCACCGCACTGGCTTTGGCGCAGGAGCGGGGTTTCGACTGCCATGCACTCTCGGTGGCCTACGGCCAGCGGCATGGCGCCGAGCTGGCCGCCGCGGCGCTCGTGGCGCGCTCGCTGGGCGTACGCGAGCATCGGATCATCCACGTCGATCTCGGATCGCTCGGCGGCTCGGCGCTGACCGATTCCTCGATCGCCGTGCCGGAGCAGGGCGGGGCTGGAATTCCGGTCACCTATGTGCCGGCACGGAACACCGTACTCCTCTCGCTCGCGCTGGCCTGGGCGGAGGTCCTCGGCGCCGGACACCTGGTCATCGGCGTCAATGCCATCGACTATTCGGGTTATCCCGATTGCCGCCCGGAATTCATCGCCGCGTTCCACGAGCTCGCGCGACTGGCCACCCGGGCGGGCGTGGAAGGACGGGCGCTGGAAATACACGCGCCGCTCATCCACTGGAGCAAGGCACAGATCATTCGCGAGGGGCGGCGCCTTCGTGTCGACTTTCGATTGACGGTTTCCTGCTATCAGGCCGACGCGCAGGGCCTGGCCTGCGGCCGCTGCGATTCCTGCCGGCTGCGGCGCGAGGGCTTCGCGGCCGCGGGGGTGCCTGATCCGACGCGCTACGCCTGAGCCTTCCGCTCTGCTGGTGCGCGCCGGCGTCCCTTCGGTATGATGCCGCCCCCTTGAGTGTACGGTGCGGGTCGGTAGCTCAGTCGGTAGAGCAGCGCCCTTTTAAGGCGTTGGTCGTGGGTTCGAGCCCCACCCGACCCACCATTAGTCTCGTCCTGCCGACGCTGCTAGTGCTCCATCTCCAGAGCGCCGCGCGCCCGCAGCGTAGCGGTAGGCCTGGGGTCCGCCTCGATGCTAGACCACTCCCATGCGGACCCGCGCGCTCCACAGCCACGGCACTGGGAGCGCGCCCAGCGTTTGCTCGGCGATCTGGCGCAGCTCGCTGATGCCGAGTTGTTCCTCCGACTGGCCGCTCTTGAGCAGATTCATCGTGCTGCCCTGGCTCAGCAGCAGCCCGACCAGGCGCTCGGCGTTGCCTTGATCGCCATGGTGCAACAGCGCCTCGCGGGCATCGCGAAAGCAGCCACTGGCTCTCATGCGTGCCAGGTGCCCGCTCTTGTCCCAGCGCTGCAATCGCTGCGCCAGACCGAGTTCCTGCTCGAGCAGGTCCAATCGGCCGAGGCACTCCTCGAAAGCCAAATCGGCCTGCCAACTCCCGCTCAGAGGCGGCCAGTCATAGTCACAGCAGGCAAACACGCCTCCGGGCTTGAGCAGGCGCGCGGCTTCAATGAAGGTCGGCTGCGGCACCATCCAGTGCAGGGCCTGTGAGCAGCAGACGATCTCGGCGCAATGATCAGGCAGGCCAGTCTCGTGCGCGAAGCCCTCCCGGTAAGTCACGTTGTCCGGGCCGCCTTCCGCCAGCGCCTCCGAGCGCATGTCGGAGGAAGGCTCGACGCCGATGACCTGTTCCGACTTGTCGGCCCAGTAGCGTGTGGACAGGCCAGTGCCGCTGCCCAGGTCGATGACCAACGAGAGGGCGTCGAAGCCGCCGTAAGCGGCCAGCAGGCGCGACAGGTCGTGCGGCGGCTCCGGCCGGTAATGGTCGTAGTCGCGCGCGAAACCGCTGAAGCGCTCGATGTTGCCCTGAAAATCCTGGGCGGACGGGACGGAGGATGAGGACGAGGCGGGCACGCTGTCCATGCGTCGGATTATACACCCTTTGCCGGCATCAGTCGCGTGCGGGCAGTGCTGGCGCGCCTTTCCAGGGCCGGCTGGGTCAGCGGTCAGTCTGGATCAGTATCGAGCCAGAGTCCTCGCGTAGATAGGACATCCGGGCAGCGATGAAAGTAAGTCAATGAGAATACTGGCATTCATAGCGGTTGCGGCCTCCATCGACTTTGTCGCGCAGGCCCTGCCGGCGGAAAGATCTGTGCTCACTAACCGGGGGCGCAGGCCCTTTAAAGGCGCCGGGCGCCGCGCCGCACCCGCTTCCAGACGCCGCATAAACAAACCTTCAGGTTCATTTCAGCCAGCATTCAGAGTCCGTGCGTATACCGGGGCCACGCATGAATAGTTGGTGCGGCATATCCGCCGCCACACTGCGGCAGGTCAATGCAAATCACCGGAATGTTATATGGATCTAGGCTCCTGCAGTTCGTGGGCTTTCCCGCTTCGGAGGTACTGGGCCCCGATGCCGGGGAAGAGCAGATCAAGGCACTGATCGAGCGACACGGCTCGATATTCATCAAGCCGGTGTTCAAGGGAGGCGTCGGCAAGAAGGGCAAGGCGGGACTCATCGGGCGCGCCACCGACCTGAAGAGCGCCCTGGCGGAGAAAGAGCGTCTGTATTTTGTCGAGCATCGGCAGGGCAATCAATGCGCCAAGGCCAATGGCGTGACCTTCGAAGGCGCCGTTCCTTCAGAGCACGAGGTCTATTTCTCCATCACCGACGCCACTCAGTTCCGGGCGCCAACCATGACATTGACTCACCACGGGGGCGTGGATATCGAGGAGCTCGATCGTGCGCGTGTCGCCCAGATCCCCTTCGATCCATTGACGGGCTTGAAAGCCTTCGTGGTCGCCAACGCGCTCTCTGATCTCAAGGCGCCGAGGGAGCTGATTTCGCCCCTGGTACAAAGCCTGCCCAAGCTCTGGGAGCTTTATCACAACTTCGGCCTGACGACCCTGGAGCTCAACCCGATTCGACTGCGTGCGGACGACAAGGGGCGTTTGACGCCCGTCGCCTGCGACTTCAAGTGCGGATTTGATCGCGACGATCCACGCTGGCAGCGGCTCAACCTGCCGGCGCACCTGTTCGCGGTCGACTATTCGGACTTTGAGCAGGAGATCAATCAGCTGCGCACCTACCAGGGGCAAAGCGATGTCTACGTCATCAATCCCAGGGGCACGATTCTGGCGCCCACCTTCGGCGGTGGCGCCAATTCGCTGGTGACTCAAATGCTGGGAGACGACGCGATCATTTCCTCGGACTTCGGCGGCAACCCGCCGTACGCAAAAATGAAGGAAGTGGCGCGCATTTGCTTCCGGCACTGGCTCGCGCAGTCGAACGTTCTGTTCATCATCGGCGGAAAATCCAACAACACGGACATTCATGAGACCTTCCGCGCGATCGCGGACGCCCTGCGGGAGCACTTCAGCGCCTGCGGGCCCAGTCCCTTGTTTGTGGTGGTCGGTCGGGGCGGACCCAACCTCGTGCGGGGTATGGCCGCGATGCGTGACACGCTGGACGCGCTGGGCTTGCCGTACTCCTTCTTTGGCTTCGACTCAGACATGAGCGAAGTGGTCAATTACGCCCGTCAAATCAATGACTGGATGCGCGGTGGCGCACGCGAGCAGCTGGCGGCGCGCTTCAGGAATGGGGCGCTGGGCGCGAATCGCTCCGGCGCGCCCTGACAATCCGCCACTGGGAGCAGGGGCAGACCATGTACAGGCAAGGCGTCGGGGATTTCAAATACTACGTAGGCATCAGCTCGCTGGCTGAGGTCGCTACCCGGCAGGATCGCGTATGCGTACTGAACATACTCGGCGGTGAATCGAGCGACGTGACACCCGTCGGGCACGACTATTCGGGCGGGAACGTGGTCTTCGGTACCGCGCCGGGAAAGCGCGGCCAGGTACTGTCCTGCCGCACGGGGGCCATTCCCGTTTACAACAGTGTGCTCGAAGGTCTGGCAGACGGCCACCGCTTCAACTGCGGAGTCATTTACCTGCCGCCCGCGGCCGCCCGCGACGGCGTCGCCGAACTGATCCGGGTGAATCCGGATCTGCGCAAGATCTTCATCGTCACGGAAAAGCTGGCCATTCGCGATTCGCGCGAGATCCGTGCCATGGGGCAGCAAAACGGCATCGACATTTTTGGCGGAAACAGCCTGGGGGTTGCCGATGCCTGGAACCAGGTGCGCATCGGCGGCGCTCTGGGAGGCGACAATCCAGCTGAGGCGCTGATCAAAGGCTCGATCGCCATCTACTCCAACTCCGGCAATTTCACCAGCACGATTGCCACCTATCTGCGCATGGCCGGTTGGGGTACTACCACGCTGATCTCGAGCGGCAAGGACGTGTACATCCAATACGCTGCGCCGGAGTTTGCCTTTGCGCTGGGCAAAGACGCACGCAGCAGGGCGGCGGTCCTGTATGTGGAGCCCGGCGGTTACTACGAAGCGGGCGCCGAGTTCGACAAGCCGGTCGTCGCCTGCGTGGTCGGCCGGTGGAAGTCGGCGCTGACCCGGGCGGTCGGCCATGCCGGCGCCATGGCAGGAGGCCGCGATGATGCGCGGGCCAAGGAGCGCTGGTTCATGGAGAAGTTCGGCGTCAGCGACCTGTTTACGCCGCAGGAGCCGATCTACTCGAGCAAGGGCGCCGTGGTCACTAACATCGCCCATATCCCAGCCGCGCTGAGCGCCGTCATGCGCGAAAACGGGGCGCGACCGGATTTTCCAGCGGAGGGCAGCACGGAGCTGAAGGCCTGGTTCCGCGCCAATGCAGGTCTGGCCCTGCCCACGGAGCTCGACGCGCCACTGTGCCGGGCGTTGGAGCCGTACGGCGGACAGATCGAAGCGCTGAGTCGCCAGGTCGGCGCGCAATTTCCGCGCCAGCCGATGAAGGACTCCTCCGGCTGTTCGCGGATGGATCCGCAGACCCAGGTCAGCACGCTGCACGGCGTGTCCGTGCTGAGGGCCGCGCAGCAGTCATTCGAGGCGAATATCGGACTGGCGCTGCTGCGCGAGCCGCCGGGCGGCCACTCCGAGCAACTCATCAACGTGGCCGTCGCGTCCGGCCTGAACCTGCACGGCGATCCGGCGCTGGCTGCCGCCCAGGCGGCACGCGAATCAGGCGCGTCCCCGAATTGCGTCCTGGCGGCCGCCGCCTGTGTCATCGGGCCACGACGCGCGGAGCCGTCCCGCCTGATTGTGCACGCGTTCATCGAACTGTTCGCGGCGGCCGGTCTGCGGGACGCGACCGATGAGTTCTTCGATGGGGCGCGGGTGCAAGCGGACGCGAAGCTGCGCCCGCTGCTCTGGGAGAGCGGCCGTGACGAGCGGGCGGAGGCGATGCTGGCCGCGCTGCGCCATCGGGGCTTGAGGTCGGTCTTCATCCGCTTCCTTGAGACATCAGGTGCCCACCCAACCCGTCATGCGGTGCTGGCGGCCATTGCAGCGACGATGGCCTGGGGGCCACTGATGCGAAAGCGCCTGTCCCGGCTCAGCGCGGAGAATCTGCCCTGGTGGCTCTGCCTGTTCGGCGCCCTGATCGGGGCGTCCGTCAGGGCCGATCGCCACCAGCCCGACAGCCTGTGCGGCGTGCCGTCGCAGGAACTGCTGGGCAAATGGTCGCTGACGGAGTTTGTCTACACTGCATTGCTGGGCCTCAGTCCGGACGGGGCCAATCTGTTCGCGTTACAGACGCTCCTCGGGCTGTTGCTGACCAACGGGCCCGGAGCGATATCTGCCCAGGGGGCCAAAGGGGCGGTGTCCGCCGACGGACCGGAGAGTCCGGGGCGGGTGCAGCTCAACAAGGCTTTGCTGGGCTTTCTTTCGCACAGCGGCTTTGCGCACGGCGGCAATGGGTTCGAAGGTATTGCCTTCCTGATCGAGCAGTTTCGCGACATCGGGCTGAAGGATCCAACCGACCCCGGGCATGGCATCGACCTGAAAGCGCTGGCTGAAGGCTACGTGGCGAGCTACGCCCGGTACAAGGCCAGCCAGAAGTCCGCGGGGAACCTGGAGCTCGCCAAGATTCCGGGTATCAATCACCCGGTGTTCAAGGACCGACCGGTCAATGTGGATCCCCGCGAGGTCTACGTGCGGAACCTGTTCACAGAGCGCGGGGAGTACAACATCTTCCACGAGTACTACCACGCCCTGGTCCAGGCGTTGTTTGACGCCGGCGTCTCGCGGACCGTGTACTGCGTGAACATCGATGCCGTCATCGCGGCCCTGTTGCTGAAGATCCTGTGGGGTCCGTTCAAGGACGGCGCGTTGTCGGAGCAGGCCCTGGAAGCAGCCGCATTCACCGTCTTTCTCTATCCGCGCATGATCGGCTGCGCCGCCGAGAGCGAGGATCACCTGAACCGGGGCCGCAACATGGACACGCGCACGGCGGCTTCGCAATGCCGCTTTGTCGCCTGAGTGACCATGGATGATTCCCTGACCGAGGCGGCGCTTGACTATCACCGGCAGTATCCGCCGGGAAAAATTGCCGTCACACCCACCAAGAGCCTCATCAACCAGCGAGACCTGTCGCTGGCCTATTCTCCCGGTGTGGCGGCCGCCTGCCGACTGATCGTCGAGCAGCCCGGGGAAGCGCGCCATATGACGGCGCGCGGGAATCTCGTCGCGGTCATCACCAATGGAACGGCGGTGCTGGGTCTCGGCAATATCGGGCCACTGGCCGGGAAGCCCGTAATGGAGGGCAAGGCCTGCCTATTCAAGAAATTCGCCGGCATCGATGTCTTCGATCTCGAGATCGCGGAAACGGACCCCGACCGGCTGGTAGACACCATTGCCAGCCTCGAACCCACTTTTGGCGGCATCAACCTGGAGGACATCAAGGCGCCGGAGTGCTTCTATATCGAGCGCCAGCTGCGTTCGCGCATGTCCATACCGGTCTTTCACGATGATCAGCACGGCACCGCCATCATCGTGGCGGCGGCGGTGCTCAACGGTCTGAAGATCGTTGGCAAGAACATTGCGGAGGTGAAACTGGCGGGTTCCGGGGCCGGGGCGGCCGCGCTGGCTTGCCTGGAGTTGCTGGTCAGGCTCGGACTGCCGCTCGCCAACATCACCATCAGTGATATTGACGGCGTGGTCTATGCCGGGCGCCACGTAGCCATGGATGACGACAAGGCACGGTATGCACGGACGACCTCGGCCCGCACGCTGGCGGAAATCGTTGCCGGCGCCGATATTTTTCTCGGGCTGTCCGCAGGAGGTGTCCTGAAGCCGGAGATGGTGGCGAGCATGGCTCCCAGGCCGCTGATCCTGGCGCTGGCCAATCCGGAGCCGGAAATCAGGCCAGATGCCGCACGCTCGATTCGGCCTGACGCCATTTGCTGCACCGGGCGCTCCGACTATCCGAACCAGGTCAACAACTCCCTGTGCTTCCCATTCATATTCCGCGGCGCGCTTGATGTGGGCGCCACGACGATCAACGAGGACATGAAGCTGGCGGCGGTCCACGCGATCGCGGAACTGGCGCGGGCTGAGCCGTCCGATGTGGCCCTGGCCGCCTACGGCGAGCGGGAAGTGCAGTTTGGCGCCGAGTCGCTGATTCCCAGGGCTTTCGATCCGCGCCTGATCATGAAGATCGCGCCGGCGGTAGCGCGCGCCGCGATGGCCAGTGGCGTGGCGACCCTGCCGATCGCCGATATGTCCGCCTACGAACAGCAGCTGAGGCAGTTCGTGTACCAGACGGGCATGATCATGCAGCCAGTGTTTGCTGCAGCGAAGCGGCGTCCGGGCCGGCTCATCTATGCGGAGGGCGAGGACGAGCGCGTGCTGCGTGCCGTGCAGGTTGTCGTGGACGAGCAGATCGCCCGGCCGATCCTGCTCGGCCGCCCGGAGCTCATCATCGACAAGGTGAGGGCACTCGGACTGCGCCTGCAGCCGGAGCGGGACTATTTGGTAAGCAGTTTTGAGGCGGCGGCGCACCAGTCTGCCACATTGCTGGGCGCTCTGATGCTGCAGCAGGGGAGGGCGGATGCCCTATTGTGCGGCACCAGCGGTACCTACGCGGCCCACCTGGAGCACATCAGGCGGGCCATCGGCCCGCACGCCGGGGGTGCAACGCTGGCCGCCATGAACGTGCTGATGTTGCCGGACCGGACTGTGTTTATCAGCGACACCTATGTCAATCCGGATCCTACCGCCGAGCAGATCGTCGACATCGTGCGCCTGGCTGTGGAGCAGGTGCGGCGTTTTGGCCTCGTGCCGCGGGTGGCGCTGCTGTCGCACTCGAGCTTCGGCACGGCCGATACGGCCTCGGCACTGAAGATGCGCCGGGCGCTGCAGATGGTGCTCGAGTGTGCACCGGCACTGGAAATCGACGGTGAAATGCACGGCGATGCGGCCCTGTCCCGGCGGATCCTGGAACAGGTCCGACCGGGCTCGCGGCTCAAGGGAGATCCCAACCTGTTGATCATGCCGTCGCTGGATGCGGCCAACATCGGCTTCAACATGCTGAAGACCGCCGCGGGCAGTGGCGTGACCATCGGGCCGATCCTGCTCGGGGTCGGTCGGCCCGCCCACATCCTCACGCCAACTGCCAGCGTTCGCCGTATCGTGAATATGTCGGCGCTGGCGGCGGTGGATGCCGCCATGGAGCGCGATGGCCGAGCTTACAGAAGCGTCAGGAATCGTTCAGAGTCCATTTAGCTGGCTCCGTTAGATTGAGATCGCACCAGGGACTTCATAAGGGGGAATTTCCGTGTTCAACTCGACACCGTACGATCGATCGCGAGCTGGCTGGCTGGTACCGGAATTGCTCTTCGGAGCCTGCCTGACGCTGGCTGCCTCCGTCGCTGCCGCCGAGGATGCTCCCGCGGTGAGCGCGCCGGAAGCCGCGCCAGTGGAGGAAATCATCGTGACCGGTTCGGCCATCCCGGTTGCACCGGATTCGCTGGCGGTCCCCGTAACGATCATCAACGCTGACGCCATCGCGGCGGCTGGTGTCAACACCAACGTACTGGATATTCTTCGAAAGCAGATACCTGCCTTTGCCGGGCGCAGCAATGCCGGCAACAGCAATGCCGCCAACAACAATCAGAATACGGCGGGGGGCTCATCCATCCAGCTGCGCAACCTGGACACGCTCATTCTCGTCAACGGCCGGCGCCTCGCCGTCAGTTCGATATCCGGCGTGAATGGCAAGGTATTCGTAAACGTCGCAGAGATTCCGCCCGCCGCCATCGAGCGCATTGAAGTACTGACGGATGGCGCCTCGGCCATCTATGGTTCCGACGCCATCGGTGGTGTCGTCAATATCATCCTGAAGTCAGACCTGCAAGGCGGCCAGGTTAGCGTACGCGGAGCGGGCGCCGACGGCGGCTACAGCGAGAAGTCCGTGGATGCGACCTACGGCTTCTCCCTGCTGGACCACACCAACGTCACGATGTCGGCGACTTATAACAAGTCGACACCCCTGTACCAGTACCAGCGGCCGTTTTCGACGCCGTTCTACTCGACCTCTGCCAACGTGCCGGGCGCCATCGGCAATTACTTCCTGAATCCAGGGATCACCGCGCCGCTGCCTGGCGCCGCCGCGAGCGTGGCCGCCGACACCCAATACACCAACGCAGGGGCAGCCGTCGCCACGGCGCCCGGCACCGGCGTTGGCGGAACCTACGACCTGTCGCGATTCGGGACGCTGTTGTTGCAACAACAGCAGAAGGCCGTGGCCCTGAGTTTCAACAGCGAGCTCTCCGCTGATCGTGCTGTCGAGCTCTTCGGGGATCTCGAATACGCGCAGAACGACAGCTACACGCGCTTTGCGCCCCAGACCAGCACTGTCACGGCACTGGCTGGCTCCTTCTACAACCCGCTTACCGTAGACACCAAGGTGGTATTTGGAAGCACCCTCAGCCCGAAGACCTACGCGAACCAGGAAGTCAGCAAGCGCGGAACGATGGGAGTCAAAGGGAAGATCAATCTGTTCGGCGGAAACTGGAACTGGGAGCTTGGCTACACCCACAGCGAAAACACACTCAATCAGGCCATCAACAACGTCATATTCAGCCCCAACCTGTCGCTGGCGGTGGCGGGTGGATTCGACGCCACCGGGGCGGCCATGCCCGGCGGAGCCTTCAGCATGGTGCACTCGGGCTTTTCGCCCACCGGCGCCATGGTGCTGCAGCCAGCCCTAAACCCCTTTGCGATCGCCGCCGGCGTCACGCCCGGCGCCCTCAGCAACGTGCTGACCCGCGAGTTGATTAACGGCAACAGCAAGCTCGATTCCGCGGACGCGAAGATCACCGGCACGATTGGCAGCCTGCCCGCGGGGAGGCCAGGGTTCGCACTGGGTGCGGCCTGGCGGCGGGAGGCGATTTCAGGTGCCCCCGAGCCCAACGGCTGGGTGCATGTCGATGGCACCCTGGCGAGCGCGGCGCAGAGCCTTTACACCGGTGGCCTGAGCGCCGATCCGTTCTCGGCATCGCGCACGATCACTTCGGAATACCTCGAGCTGCGCGTGCCACTGGCCAGCAAAGACTGGCATGTTGCGGGCTTTTACAGCTTCGACTTCATCGGTGCGGTGCGCAATGAACGCTACAGTGACGCGGGCATTTCCACGGTGCCCAAGTTGGGCTTCCGCTGGCAACCGATTGGCCACCAGGTCACCGTACGAGGCAACGTGGCGAAATCGTTTACGGCACCCTCGCTATACGCGATTGCGGGGCCGCTCAATATCCGCCAGGGCGGTGCCGCTATCATTACCAACGCCTTTCCGACGGCAATTGCGGGCACGACGCAGGTCGAGGATGGCAACAATCCGAATCTAAAGCCAGCGAAGTCCGACTCGATGTCATTCGGTTTCGTGCTCAAGCCGGATGCCGTTCCCGGTCTCGCGGCAGATGTCGAGTATTCCTCCGTCAAGGAAACCGGCCAGCCCGCGGGCATCGGCTTCAACAACATTTTGCTGGATGTGAACGCTCACGGCGCCGCATCCATCTTTTCCAACAACATCGCCACAAACGCGTTTCCGGGGCAGCCCGGCGCCGTGGCCTTTGCCAACCCTGGTGACGTGCTGGCCTATGTAACCAATCCCGCCAACGTGGTTGGCGGCAACTACCCCAATCTCTACATGATCGACCGTTTCACGAACCTGGGACAGACCAAGGTCCGCAGCCTGAATTTCGATGTGGACTACGACACGCCCACCGCAGGCCAGGGCAACTTGAGCGTCAGTACGCAGGTGGCTTACCTGCTGAGCTTCCAGTACCAGGCGCTGCCGGGCCAGCCGACCTATGATTTTGCCGGCACCACCACCCAGGGCGGTGGGGCACAGGGCACGCTACCGCGGTGGCGGGCGTATACGACGGCCAGCTGGAGCAAGGGACACTGGGAGGCCGGTCTCGCCAACACCTTCATCACCTCCGTGCAGGACATCGGCACCGGGGGCCTCAGCTATGACATCAACTTCCAGAAGCCCGGCCAGACCACCTTCTTCGCCGGGCAGGTCGCGGCCTTTTCTGCCTGGGACGCGCGCCTGAGCTTCCATTCCGGAGACGGCGGCAGCACTGACAAGGGTGTGACTGTGACGGCCGGCATCAACAATCTGTTCGATGAGAAGCCGCCCGTGTCGACCAACATCAATCCGGGGGCGGGTGCGGCGACCGGCGCCACGGCCTGGCGCACCGAGAACAATACCGACGTGTCCACCTACGGCGCGATCGGCCGACTGGTGTACCTGTCGGCGTCGTTCAGACTGTAATGGGCTTGAGTCCCGCGCCCCGCGCCCCGCGCCCCGCGCCCTCGACGGCGCGGGGCGCGGGCGACCCCAGGCGACCGACATCCCACCGGGTTACTTGACAGATCAAGATGCGGGGCGGAAATTCCGGTCGAGTCGCGCCTGGGTGACACGATGGCGCCAGGCAAGCGGCTGAGGAGGGGGGTTGGCTCGCATTTTCGTAGTGGAAGATGACCCGGCCTTGTCCCGTGGGGTCATGGCATTGCTCAAGTCCGCCGGGCACGCTGCCGATTGGGCCCCCGATGGAGAGACCGCACTCAAGTGCGCTGCCGTCGAGCCTTGCAGCCTTTTCATTGTAGACATCGGCTTGCCAGGAATCTCCGGCTTCGAAGTAATCCGCAAGCTGCGTGGGCGCGGTTGTCGGACGCCGATCCTGGTGCTTACGGCGCGTGACCAGGTAACCGACCGGGTCCGCGGCCTGGATCTGGGGGCGGACGACTACCTGCTGAAGCCGTTCAATGCCAGCGAACTGGGCGCCCGCGTGCGCGCGCTCCTGCGGCGCGAACACGGCGATCCGAATCCGGTCATTGCCCTCGGGACCCTCACCGTAGATCGCACGCATGCGACAGCTGACGTATCCGGACGGGCCTTGCACCTTCGGCCTCGGGAATGGGCGGTACTTGAGTGCCTGAGCGCCAGGGCGCGCGAAGTGGTTTCGAAGAAGACGCTTCTGGCGGAAGTATTCAGCTACGACGACGAAGTGGCTCCAAATGCGTTGGAGGTGCATATCGCACGGTTGCGCCGGCAACTCGAGCCTGACGGCCCGCCGATCAGGACGATGCGTGGCCTCGGTTACATGCTCGACCCGTCCTGATCGGCCGAACCCGACCTGGCACGTGTTCCGGTCCTCCATCAAGCGCTTCATGATCGCGTCGTTGGGCATCCTGATGTCCGGCCTGCTGATTGCTGTCTCGATCCTTGCTGCGAGGGCATGGAACAATTTTTCGACGGCGGGCCGGATTGCCCGCTTGGCCGATACCGACAAAACACTCTTCAATGCGCTGGTCAGCGTTCGGGCCCAGGTACCGCTGGACAGTACCGCTTTGCTTGCCGAGAACGATCCTCTGCCGGTCATACGTCACACCTACAATGAAGCATCGCAGGCAGTCGCGGTGGCGCTCGGCGCGCTGCGCACCACGGAAATCGACGGCAACGTGCAGCTGGCGCTGGCCATCCAGTCCACATGGTACAAGGTGGTGGAGTTGCAGGCCGAAGTCACGCAGCAAGCGGCGATGCCCCTCCGGCAGCGCAGCCTGCATGCCATTGACGGCTGGCGCGAGGCAATCCACCAAATGATGGACAGCCTGGGCGCCGCGTCGTCCGCGCTAGGTAACGCCGTGCGGATTGGCGATGCCCAGATTGCCGAATACGTGCAGGTCAGGCAGTTCGCCTGGGCGATCCGTGACCGGTACGGTTTGCAGTGCTCGATGCTTCGCCCGAGCGTCGCCGCCGATGAGCCCCTGGATCCGACGTTGCATGACTCATGGATCGCCAATCGTGCGGTGTATGCCGCTGAATGGCGATCACTGGACGAATTCCTCGGCCGGCCGGGAGCGTCTTCAGATCTGCTGGGCCTGACTGTGCGGGCTCACGACCAGACGGACCGCGCCCAGGAAGCGATCGACCGGATCGTCGGCCAACTTGGAAGCTCGCACCTTCCCGTGATCGCTGGCGATCGATGGACCGCCCTGTGCGACGGCCCCTTCGAATCCATACTCGCGATTGCGCGGCAGGCACAGGTCGAGGCGACCCGGCGCGCCGAATCGCTGCGTGCAACCTCGTCGCGTATCCTGATGATTGCCGGATTCGGCTTGACGGTCGTGGTCGCGTTCGGGGCCTTTGCCGTCGTGGTCGTGCAGCGGCGATTCGCGCGCCCCATGAGCTTGCTGACACTCACGATCGCGCGTCTGAGCCGGGGGGAATACGACGAGCCCGCACCGTCCCTGGGCAGCCCGGACGAGTTAGGGAGCATGGCGCAGGCGCTGGTAGCGCTGCGTGGCCGGTCTCTCGAGGCTGAGCGGCTGCAGCAGGCGATGAGCCGCTTTACCGCTGATGCATCCCATCAGATGCGCACACCGTTGACGATCCTGCAGACACATATTTCGGTGCTCGGAGAGCTGATACCCCAGTCGCACGCGGCAAGATCCTCGCTCGCGGACATCAGCGGGGCGGCAGACAGGCTGCAACGATTGCTGATCCAACTGCTCAAGTTAGCCAAGGCGGAGGGAGGAGTCGCAGCCGAGAGCGACGCTGGTCCGATCGACCTGCGCACACTCGTTCAGGAGGTCGCGGAAGAGCACCTCACGCAGGCGACCCAGGCCGGGGTTGGCCTGCACTACGAGGCGGCCTCGACCCCATGCCTGGCGCGCCTCGATCCGATTACGCTGCGGGAGATCCTTGCAAACCTGATTGACAATGGCATTCGCTACAACGCGCCAGGTGGGCATGTGGTCGTGCGCCTGTTCGTGGAAGACGGGGCACGTATCATTGAAGTGGAGGACGATGGGCCCGGCATCCCGCCTGCCGAACATGAGAAAGTCTTCACGCGCTTCTACCGACTCAAGCGCGATCAGGACCGCGTCGGCAGTGGGCTCGGCCTCGCAATAGTGAGTTCCCTCGTCGCGTTGATGGACGCGAGCCTGCACCTGGCCAGCGCAGTCGGCGACGGAAGCCGTGGCCTGCGCGTGCGCCTGGCGCTGCCCGAACGACCGCCCCAAAGCCCATGACAGCTTCCTGAAAGCTGCCCGCGCGCACGATCGTCGTGCTGGCGCCCAGGACTGACACTCCCGGGCACCAGAAGCCGAATAAACCGGATTGGGGGACGACCATGAACACGCGACGCCACGTTGAACCGGACGCCTGCCGGGCCGCGCACCGCCGGCACGCCAGGATCCCCGGCATTATTGCCTTCTTGCTGGGCATTACAGCGGGAGCCCCGGCGGCCTGGGCCGCTGATCCGGGTGCGCCCGCCGCCACGGCCGCAGCAACGTCGGAGGTACCTGAGGAAATTATAGTAACCGGATCGCGGATCTCGCGCCGCGACTACAACGCCGAAAGCCCGATTGCCACGCTCAGCAGCGCGGCCATCGCCGCGGCCGGTCAACCGTCGCTCGATCGCGTTATCGGTCAGATGCCGCAGTTCGAGGCCGCACAGGGTGCGGCCGAGGTCGGTGACGTGCAGGGCAGTGTCGGCTTCGGCGGCGGCGCCTCCTTCAGCGACCTGCGTGGCATCGGCCGCAATCGGTCGCTGGTTCTGATGGACGGACGCCGGCTCATGCCGTCAACGCCGGACGGCGCCATCGACCTCAACACCATACCCATGGCGCTGATCGACAGCGTCGAGGTGATCACCGGGGGCGCCTCGGCCACCTATGGCTCGGACGCCGTCGCCGGCGTCGCCAACTTCAAGCTGAAGCAGCATTTCTCCGGCGTCGAGCTGGACGTCCAGCACGGTGCGAGCACGTACGGCGATGGCGGGACCACGCAAGTCAGCGGCATTGTCGGCGGCAAGCTCGCCGACAACCGCGGCAACGTCATGCTGGCGTTCGAGTACGCCAAGCGCGACGAGGTGATGGGTTCGCAGCGGTCCTTCTTCACGCAGCCCTCGGTGCGCTTCCTCGGCCGCACGCCGGAAGGGATGATCTACAAGGGCGGCTTTGGCACCGGCGCGACCGCGCCAACGATTGCGGCAGTCAACGCCGTCCTTGCCGGCTATGCCGGCACCGCGCCCTACCCGGGCAGTGGCCCGTACCTGGGGGCCATCGGCGTAAACACCGATGGCACGATCTTCACGACCGTCGTACCCGGTGCGCTCGGGTGTGCGCAGAACTACAAGGGCGTGGGTAGCGTACTGGGGGCACGGCTCTCGCCCAGCTGCACGCAGGCGGGCGTGGTGCTGGGAAATTACTTCGCCGTGCAGGTGCCGCTGACCAAGTACAACGCACTCGGCAGTGTGGACTACCGGCTCACCGACCACGTGACCGCCTACGGCCAATTCAATTTCTCGCATTCCGGTGCGCTCGATGCCACCAGCCCGGGAAGCACCAAGACCAACAACACCATCGAGCTGTATATCCCGGTGAGCAACTCCTATGTGCAGGCAAATCCTGCGCTGCTCTCGTTGATCAATTCGGCCTATGGTGGGGCCGCGCCCGCCGGTGCCACGGTGGGCTACTCCAAGCTGATGTTCGGGTGGGGCAATCGCGTCGAGACCTACGACTACGATGTCTGGCAGGGGCTTGCCGGCCTGAAGGGCGATATTCCCGGCACCCGGTTGGCGTACGATCTCTATGCCTCGTTCGGGCGGAGTGCCTTTGCCAGCCAGGCGACCGGCGACATCAGCCTGTCCGCCATCAACAACGTGCTGGCCAACGAGGGCGTCGGCGGGTGCAGCTTTAATCCTTTCGGCATGCAGCCCGTGAGTAAGTCCTGTCTCGCCTACGCCGGCCGGACCGAGAACACCACCGACCTGCTGACCGCGAAGGATGTCGAATTATCGATCCAGGGGCCGCTGTTCAGCCTGCCTGCCGGCGAGGCGAAATTCGCATTCGGCGCGGATTATCGCCAGTCCGAGTTCGCCTACCAGCCGGATTCCGTGTTCATCACGGGCGACACCCTGTCCTATGGCTCGAGCACCCCGTCGAGCGGGTCCCAGAACGCGAAGGAAGCCTTTGGTGAGTTGCTGCTGCCGGTGCTCGAACACAAGGCGCTCGCGAAGGACCTGTCGCTCGACCTGGGATACCGGTACTCGAAGTACGATCTCTTTGCAGGCAAGAGTACCTGGAAGGCCGATGCCACCTGGACGGTGGTCGACGGCGTGCGTTTCCGCGGTGGATATTCCGTTGCCTTCCGCGCCCCGAGCCTGGCCGATCTCTATGCCGGCACCGGTGTTGGCCAGCAGAGCCTCAACGGCGGGGATCCGTGCGACGTCCTGAGCACCTACCGCACTGGCGCCAACGGTGCGCAGGTTCAGGCGCTGTGCGCGGCCCAGTCGGCGGCGGCGGGTTCAGCCAGCTATTCTTTCGGTGGCGCCAACGTGACGGTTCCCGTCCAGACCGGTGGCAACAAGCTCCTGCAGCCGGAAACGGCCAAGTCCTGGTCGATCGGGATGGTGCTCACGCCCATACAGGGTTTGAACATCTCGATCGACTACTACAGCATGGCGATTTCCGGAGCGATCTCCAGCCTGTCGTCCGGGCAGATCCTCGCCAGCTGCTATGGTGCCACAGTCAACCCGGGATTCTCGGCGGCCAGTCCGTACTGCCAGCGGATTTCCCGGGATGCCACCACGGGCCAGATCTCGCTGCTCACCTCGGGGCTGTTCAACTACAACGAGTTCAAGCTCGCCGGCTTCGATACCCAGCTCGACTATCGCTTCGGGCTCGACGCGCTGGGCATGTCGGCCAAGTCCGGCTCCCTGCAAGTCGGATCGATCATCAGCTACCTCAACAAGTACACCGTGACTCCGTCCGACGGGACGGCTGCCACCAACTACCAGGGCGCGATCAGCGATACCTTCGTCACGTCCGATGGCGAGAACCTCTATTCGCACCCGCGCTGGAAGACTAACAGCTACCTGACTTACGCGAACTCGCCGTTCACTGCGACGCTGCGCTGGCGCTATATCGGCCAGATGGCGAACCTGGACGACGCGACGAAACCGGTGCCTGCAGTCAGCTATTTCGACGCGGACTTCCACTACGCGTTCTCCGACTCGCTCACGGTCAGCGCCGGGGTGAACAACCTCGCCAACAAGAGCCCACCATTCATCGGCACGCTCGAGTTGAGGACCGATGCCGCGACCTACGACGTGATCGGACGCACCTGGTACCTCGCGGCCAGGGTGAAGCTCTAAGCGGGCGACCTGGCCGGGCACGCCGACCGCGACCATGCGCTTATTGCCCGACGTTGACGCGAGGACGCCGAAGGCCCCCGTTGGCCCGCTGCGGGCCACGCTTGCGGCGCGAAGTCATAGTCCGCGGTGCACCCTGCAGCCCCTGCGCTCCCCCTTGCGCTCCTCCGGGGAGGGGATGCGCCGGCGCGAGAGGGCAGCCAACGCCACCGCCTTGCGCGGGAAGGACTGCACCCTTGACTGAGCCCGGGCAGCAGCGGCTTCACATGGCCAGGACGGTATTCCGCGTCGCGAGCGGAAACTTTCTCGAAATGTACGACTTCATGGTCTTCGGCTATTTTAGCGCGGCCATTGGCCGCGCCTACTTTCCGGCGAGCAGCGAATTCGCGGCACTCATGTTTTCGTTGACCACGTTTGCGGTCGGATTCCTCGTTCGACCGCTGGGCGCCATATTCCTCGGCGCGTACATAGACCACATGGGCAGGCGCAAAGGGCTGCTCGTGACGCTGGCCTTGATGTCTGTCGGCACCCTGACGATTGCGCTGGTGCCAGGCTATCAGACCATCGGACTGTTCGCGCCGATCCTGGTCGTGCTGGGGCGCCTTTGCCAGGGCTTCTCGGCCGGCGTCGAATTGGGCGGAGTCTCGGTGTACCTGTCCGAAATGGCTACTCCGGGTCACAAGGGCTTCTACGTTTCTTGGCAGTCCGGGAGCCAGCAAGTCGCCGTGGCTTTCGCCGGACTTCTGGGTTACTTACTGTCGGCGCGGATGCCCCCGGACGCGCTGGCAGCCTGGGGTTGGCGGATCCCGCTGATCGTTGGTTGCCTGATCATCCCGTTCGTATTCATGATACGACGCAGCCTGCAGGAGACGCGAGAATTTGCAGCGCGCGCGCACCACCCGCGCCCGGCAGAAATTTACCGCAGCTTGCTGACGCACTGGCGGATCATCCTGCTCGGTGTCGCGATGGTGCTCATGACTTCGGTGTCGTTCTATACGATCACCGCCTATACGCCGACGTATGGCAGGAGCATTTTGCGGCTCGCCGACCCCGATGCGCTGTTGGTCACGCTTTGCGTAGGTCTCTCGAATCTGCTCTGGCTCCCGCTCATGGGTGCGCTTTCCGATCGCACGGGACGCCGGCCGCTACTGCTGGTGTTCGCGGCGCTCGCAGTCATCACGGCCTATCCGGCGATGTCCTGGCTCGTGGATCAGCCCTCCTTCGCCAGGCTACTGGCCGTAGAGCTCTGGCTTTCGTTCCTGTACGCCGGATACAACGGCGCCATGGTGGTGCACCTCACTGAGATCGTGCCCGCTCATGTGCGAACGGCAGGGTTCTCGGTAGCCTACAGTCTGGCAACCACGATCGGCGGCTCGACACCGCTCATAGCAACCTATTTGATCCACTCCAGCGGCAATCGCGCCATGCCTGGTGCCTGGCTCGCTATTGCCGCTGCGATCGCCTTTGTAAGCGCCTGGCTGAGTGGACGTGTTGCCCAGCTGGCTGTGGAGCCTCAACAGGATGTTCCCACGTAGGTTGAGCGGGCTGAAGGGCGGCTTTAATTGTAGTGCCGTGTGGGGACGGTGGCGGCGCTGAAGTCGCGACGCGCGGCCAAGGTGCCGGCGCCGTGCCGGTAGCCAGCACAGATTTCGATATGCTCGGCACTACCCGGGAAATCAGTGCCATAGACGTCTGCGGCGCTTTTTAGGATTGACAACCCGACCGCGCAGATCGCTGACGCTCGTTCATTCGGGTGTCGCCCGCGGTTGTAGGCAGATCACGCTCGCAAGAAGAAATCTGCTGTCACAGGTTGCCTTGTCGCGAGCCGCCAAATTCCACCGTCGCCGCGGCAGGTGTCACCGGAATCGTGAAGACCACGCTCAGGCCACGCCCTCCGGCACCGCTCTCGGCCACGATGTGGCCATGGTGCAGCATGATGATGCTGCGGCAGATGGCCAGGCCGAGCCCGCTGCCGCGCCCGTCGGTGTCCCGTGGATTGACGCGTACAAAGCGATTGAAGATCCGCTCATGCTGATCCAGGGGCAGCCCCAGGCCCTGATCCTCCACGGAGACGCGCCACTCCGTGGCGCCCCGCAGCGAGCGCACCGTCACCACGCCTCCGGGTGGTGAGACGGCGAGCGCGTTGGCCAGGAGGTTCAACAGCACCTGCCGGATGCGCTTCTCGTCAAACGAGACAGAGCCGGCCCCGTTGTGCTCGGCCAGGAAGGTCTGCCCACCGTGTTCCGCCAGTACCCGCGCATCGAGGGCAAAGCCCTTGAGGAAACGCTCCGGATCGGCGGGCTTGCACTGCAGGGTAATTGCACGCGCCTCGGCCCGCGACAGAAACAGCATCTCATCGATGATCTGGTTGACGCGCGCCAGCTCTTCGAGCTGCATCTGCACCGCTTCCTCGTTAGCCGTTGACAGATTGCCGCGTACCAGGAGCTTTTCAGCCTGCAGCCGTACCAACGACAACGGCGTCTTCAGCTCATGCGAGGCCTCGGCGGTGAAGTTGCGGACCTGGTTGAAGGCAGACTCCAGGCGGTCGAACATCTGGTTCAGCAGCCGCGCCAGATCGGACACTTCGTCCTGGACCTGCATCACGGGGATGCGTTCGCTGAGGTTATCCGATCGAATGCGGTTGGCGGTCTCGCGCATGAGGCGCATCGGGCGCAGCGCCAGGCGGCTCAGGCCGAAACCGATCAGGACGCTCGCGCCCAGCATCGCGGCCAGCAGCCAGGCGCACACTTCCACGTATCCGTCCATCACCTTGCGCACCGGAGTCAGCGGGGTGGCGATGGTGATGTCCAGAAAGGGCAGCACGAACTCCGCGACGCGCAATTCCCCGAGGCGGGGAACCTGGGCATTGTAGCGGTGCTGGCCGGGCAAATCCGGAATGGCCAGACTCTGCAGGTTTCGCGAGGAGAAAACCTTCCCCCGCTGTGGACTGTCCATCTCGATGTAGAACAGTACTGAGGAAAATTCGGTGGTCTCGCGGATGCGCTCGTCTATGGCCCGCGTGCTCTGGGTCATGTAGTCGTTCCCCAGGTGCGCCTTGATCTGCTCGAACTCCGCGGAGTTGAGCAGATCCAGGCCATGGATCAGGTAGGTCTGCAGCAACTGATAGCCGACCACGAACAGGCAGGCCAGCGTCAGGGTAGCAGCCGACGCATACCACACCGCCAAGCGGGTACTGATGGACCTCACCGCAGTCCGATCCCGCAGCCGCGCACTTTCACAGCAGCTGGTAACCCACGCCACGCACCGTCTTGAACAATGCCCTGTCGGCGGTGGTCTCCAGCTTGCTGCGCAGCCGGCTCATGTAGACATCGAGTAGGTTGGTGTCGACCTCATAGTGCGAGGCCCAGATCTTCTCGGAGATGAAGGTGCGGGTGAGAATTCTCCCCGGGCTTTGCATGAAGATCTCCAGCAGCGCGAATTCCCGGCGCGTGAGATCGACCTGATTCCCGTGCACCTGCGCGGTGTGATGCAGCAGGTCCAACCGGATGCCCCGGCATTCCAGCACCGTCTCCTTGATATCCGACTGCCGGCGCAGTTGCGAGCGTACGCGGGCCAGCAGTTCCTCCAGACTGAAGGGTTTGGGCAGGTAGTCATCGGCACCAAGGTCAAGTCCCTTGATCCGGTCCTGCACGGCGTCCCGTGCGCTCAGTATCAGGACGGGCTCCTTGAATCCGGACCGGCGCCATTCGCGCAGCAGATCCAGCCCGTCGCCATCCGGCAATCCGAGATCGAGGATGATCAGATCGAAATTGTCCTCACACAGCGCATCGCGCGCTTGAGCGCAGTTACCCACCGTGGTGACGGTGTAGGCCCGCTCCGTCAGGCCCTGCTTGACCAGATGAGCCAGGCGCGTCTGGTCCTCGACGACGAGAATCTTCATGCGCGCATCTCCGTGGCGGCGGATCCAGTGCGCTGGGTTCGCCCAAAAATCCCGCGGCTCACAGTATACGAACAGGACCGCAGTCCTGCGAGCACCTGAAATCTCGTTCAGAAAGCCTTCATGGTCGTGTCAGGTTCGCGCAGTACAGTGCCCACTGCGATGGAGTCGCGGCTGATGCCTGGAGGTGGATCATGAAGGCTCATGCACCTATCGGAGCCTGGCTCGTGGTGGCGTGCGTTGGCGCGGCGGGCCTGGGTGTGGCTGGCGGGGTTGAGGGCGCCTATCGGGTCCTGGAGCGCATAGCGGTCGGCGGACAGGATGCCGGCTATGATTTTCTGCGCGTCGATGATGAGGCGCGGCGCCTGTATGTGGCACATGGCAGTCGCGTTGAGGTTTTGAACACGGTCACCGGTAAGGTGATCGGGCAGATCTCCGATACTCCCGGTGTGCACGGCATTGCGCTGGCGGCGGATTACGGTCACGGCTTCACGAGCAATGGCGCCGACCGCACCGTGACGATGTTTGACCTGCAGACGCTCCGTCCGTTGATGGTGATCCGGTATACGGGAGTCAAGCCCGACGCAATTGAATACGATCCGGAGACACGGCACGTCTATGTGGTCAACGGCGGCGCCACGAGCGACCTCACGGTCATTGCCCCTGATACGGGCGCAATCGTCGGGAGCGTGAGTCTGCAGGGCAGCAAGCTGGAACAGCTCGCCTTCGACGGGCACGGCCGCGCGTTCGTGAATGACGAGGACCAGAGTGCAGTGCACGTCGTTGATACACACTCGCTGAAGCCCATGGCCCGGTGGTCGGTGGCGCCGGGAGAAGGGCCCACCGGGATTGCCTACGATGCCGCTCATCATCGACTGTTTGTCGCCTGCGGCAATCGGCAGCTCATTGCCCTGAATGCCGACACCGGTGCCGTGGTGGCCACGCTGCCCATTGGTGCCGATCCGGATGGCGCGGCTTTTGATGATGGCCGCAGCCTGATCTTCGTGTCCAACCGCGATGGGACCCTGACGGTAGCACACGAGGATGGGCCCGATCAGTACACGGTACTTCAGAACCTCGCCACCGGGCCTGGCGCGCGGACCATTGCGCTGGACGGCAAGAGCGGGCGGATTTACCTGCCGTCGGCCCGATTCGGTGCACCGCCGCCTGCAACCCAGGCGCAACCGGAACCGCGGCCACCGATGATCCCGGAGAGTTTCGGTATAGTGGTGGTGGGCCAGTAATGCCCTGTTGGGCCGCCAATGAGCGCACTGAACAACCATTCTTCACACGATTTGACCCGGGACCGTGCGTCCCTGTGCTGCCTGGTGGCGTTACTCGCGGGTCTGCTCGAAGGCTGCTCCGTCTATCGGAGCATGCCCTTGAATCCCGGGACAGTAGAGGCGGCGCTGCAGCCGCGGCCCATCGGAGCGGTCAAGATCGCCGCTGAACGGCTCGATCATCCGCTCATCCGATCGGTGCGGATCGACGGCGAGGGCGGATTTACCCCCGATGAGATCGCGGTCATGGTCGTGATCGTCAGTCCGCAGTTGCGAACCCTGCGCGATGAGCGTGGTCTGGCGCAGGCGCAGGTCGTGCAGGCGGGGATCCTTCCGAACCCACAATGGAGCCAGTCCGCCGATTTTCCGCATGGCAATGCCGATCCCACGCTGGTCACAGGCCGCTCGCGGGGGTTCGGCTGGGACTTGGGGGCGCTACTGACGCACCATGATGACGTAGCGGCCGCCAAGGCCACCGCCCGCAGCGTCGATCTGCAGATCGCGTGGCAAGAGTGGCAGGTGGCGCAGGATGCCCGACTGCGGGCCTTCCGCATTGCGTCCATGCAGGAGCGGCTGCCTCTGGAAAATGAGATCGAAGAGGGCCTGGCCGGGAACGTCGCCGTGATTCGCCAGTCCCTCGACCACGGACTGAAGGTGGCTGCGGATCTGACGGCCGCCACCGATCTGTACACCCAGACCCGCGACGCCCGCTTGGCGCTTGAGCAGAGCCTCCTCGCCGATCGCCTCGCGCTGAATCTCGCCCTTGGGCTGCCCGCGGACGCGCCACTGCAGGTCAAGTTGCCGCAGACCTTTCCCGCGCTCGCGACCGATGCCGAGGCGGGATCGAGGCTGCTGGCCGGGCTGGAGACGCGCCGACTGGATCTGGTGGCCCTGACCCTGGGATACCAGAGCCAGGAATCGACGCTGCGTTCGGCCGTATGGTCGCAGTTCCCCAGGATCAACCTGAGTGTCAACAAGGCCAGCGACACGAGTGATATCAAGACCAGGGGCTGGGCCATTGGCGTGGAGCTGCCGGTGTTCGACCGCCGGCAAGGTGTCATTGCCACGGCGAGGGCCACCCGCCAGCAGCTGTTCGACGACTACGTTGCCCGCGTGGCGGAAGCCCGTGCCCAGGTGCAGCAGATCCTCGAGGATTTGGCCGTGGTGCGCACGCAGCTGGACGGCGCCACCGAGTCGCTGGCGGACCTGGAGCTGCTCGCCAACGGCTATGAAAAAACCTACGCCAGCGGGAATGCAGATGTCATCACCTATCGGGATGCCCGTGCCGCGCTGGCGGTGCGGCGCATCGAACAAAGCAAGCTCAAGCAGGACCTGCTCGAATTGGGAGTGGGCCTGGAGATTGCCACCGGCCGCGCGCTGCTCACCGACACCATCACCCGCTGAGTCTCCATGACATGAATCGCCGCGTCCTCGCCCTTGTTGTAATCGTCGTCGCCCTGGTCGGAGGACTGCTGTGGTACCTGCACCGCTCGGCGGAGGAGGAGAGCGAGGTCAAGCCGACGGCCCGCGTCACACTGGTGCCACTGCAAGTGGGGCCCATTGCGCAGACACTGGAGGCCTTTGGTGTCGTCGAATCTGCGCCCGGTAACGATCAGGTCATTCCGGCCCCCTATGATTGCCTGGTCCGCAATGTCCATGTGACCGCGGGGACGCCGGTCGCCGCCGGCGATGTGCTGCTGGAAATCTCCCCGAGCCCCGACTCCCTGCTGCTGCTGGAGACGTCGCGCAGTGCCCTGGCGGTCGCGGAGAATACCTTGAGCGCCACGCAGGAGCGGTTCGATCTGAAGCTGGCCACGAACCAGGAGCTGATTGTGGCACGCCAGGCGGATGCGGACGCGCGCGCCAGGGTCGAGAGTCTCCAGGCCCGCGGACTGGGCCGTGACGGCATGGTTCGGGCGCTGTCGGGCGGCGTAACCACGCGGATCGATGCCACGCGGGGTTCGCTGGTCCTGGTGGGCGCGCCGCTGCTGACCGTCGCAACGGCCCAGGGCCGTGAAGCACGCTTAGGGGTAGAGAGCGGCGATCGGGCGCTGGTCGCGCGCAGCCAGCCCGCCACGCTCACCTCGTCCGAGCGCCCGGATCCGGTGAGCACCGCCTCGCACGTGCGATCGGTGGGTGCCGCGCTGGATGCGGCGACGGGCTCGCTGGACGTGCGTGTTCCGGTGCCGGAGGGGGCTCCGCTGATGCTCGGCGAGCACGTGCGTGCCTCGATCCAGGTCGCCCTGCACCCGACCGCATTGATCGTGCCTCGAAACGCCGTGCTGCCCGATGGCGATGCGCAGGTACTTTATACAGTCAAGGACACCAAGGCCGTGCGCCACGAGGTCAAGCTCGGGATCACCAGCGCGGACCGCGTGGAAGTACTGGCTGAGGGATTGAAGCAGGGCGATGCGGTTGTCGTATCCGGCAACTACGAGCTCGCGGACGGCATGGCGGTACAAATCGAGAAGCCGGGCACGGATCCACCGCCGTGAGTCTGGTCGAGCGCATGCATGGTCAGCGCCGATTTGCCATCGCGCTGATTGGCCTGCTGGCCGCCGGTGGTCTGGTGGCCAGCTGGACGCTGCCCGTTGCCCTGTTCCCGCACGTCGATTTTCCGCGCATCGTGGTCAACATCGACGCGGGCGACCGCCCCGCGGATCGCATGGCCACGGAAGTGACCGTGCTGGTCGAGGAGGCGGTGCGCTCGGTACCCGGACTGCGTAGCGTCCGCTCGACCAGTTCGCGCGGCTCGGCGGATATTTCCATCAACTTTGATTGGGGCCAGGACATGGTTGCGGCCATGTTGCAGGTCGAATCGGCCGTCAACCAGACGCTGCCCAACCTCCCGGCGGGCACCACGTTTGATGTGCGGCGCATGGATCCGACGGTATTCCCGACGGTGGCTTATAGCCTGACTTCCGGAAGGCAATCGCTGGTGGAGCTGCGCGATATCGCCTACTACCAGCTGCGGCCACTGCTCTCGGCGGTCACGGGAGTAGCCAAGGTCGTCGTCATGGGAGGCGCTGAGGCCGAGTACCGAGTCACGCTTGATCCGGGGCGCCTGGAGGCGCGCGGCCTGACCCTTGCCGACGTGTCGAAGGCCTTGTCGGCCACGAATACCATCGGCGCCGTCGGCCGGCTTGAGGACCACGACAAGCTGTATCTGGCGATCCTCGACAATCGGGTGCTCGACGAGCGGAAGCTCGCCGAGACGGTGCTGCTGAAGTCCCCCTCCGGGCTCATCCGCGTGGGCGATGTTGCCCGGGTCACGCGCGATACCGTTCCGCAATGGACCCGGGAGTTGCCGGCCGAGGTGAAGATTGCCGATTGGTACGACCAGAGCGAATTGATTATCGCCTCTGCCAACAGCGTGCGCGACGCCGTCTTCATCGGTATGTGCCTGGCCGCAGCGGTGCTGCTGCTGTTCCTGCGCAATGGCAAGATCACGCTGATCGCCATCGTCACCGTGCCCGCGACGCTGGCGGCCACCGTACTGCTGCTCCAGGTCCTGCACGGCAGCTTCAACATCATGACCCTCGGCGGCATGGCCGCCGCGGTGGGTCTGATCATTGACGACGCGATCGTTATGGTCGAGCACATCATCCGGCGCCTGCGCGGACATCCGGGCGCCCACCACGGCCTGGTCTGGACAGCCGCGGCGGAGTTTTCCCTCCCGCTCGTCGCCTCGTCCTTGTCGACGGTGATCATCTTCGCTCCACTGGCGTTTCTGTCCGGAGTGACGGGTGCGTTCTTCAAGGCACTGTCCCTGACCATGGCGGCCAGCCTGGCGATCTCGTTTCTGATTTCCTGGCTGGGCGTGCCCGTGCTGGCCGACCACTTCCTCACCGAGAAGGACGCCAATCAGAAGGAGGGTGGAGCGTTCACCGAGCGTGTCCATCGCGGCTACGATCGGCTGCTGCGCCGTCTCCTCGCGCGTCCCGTCCTGCTGGCCTATGCCATGGTGCCGCTGTTGCTGGCGGCGTTCCTGGCCTACCAGAGCGTGGGTTCGGGCTTCATGCCGGTCATGGACGAGGGCGGATTCATTATTGATTACCGAAGCGAACCCGGCACTTCACTGAGCGAGACCGACCGCCTGCTGCGCCAGGTCGAGCAGATCGTGCGCGCGACTCCGGAGGTGCAGACCTACTCGCGGCGCACCGGCCTGCAATTGGGTGGCGGCATCACGGAAGCCGACGAAGGGGATTTCTTCGTGCGCCTGAAGCCGCAACGGAGCCGCGACATCGAAGACATCATGACGGATGTGCGCCAGCGGATCGAGGCGACGGTACCCGGTCTGCAAGTTGAAATGGCGCAACTGATGGAGGATCTGATCGGCGATCTGACCGCCGTGCCGCAGCCGATCGAGATCAAGATATTCAGCGACGACGAGTCTGCGCTGACGGCTACCGCCACCCGCGTGGCCGGCGAGATTGGCAAGATCACGGGCATCGTCGAGGTCAAGAACGGCATTCGGCCCGCAGGCGATGCCCTGGTGATCCGGGTGGACCAGGCCAGGGCCGGACTGGAAGGTGTGGACCCGGAGGCTCTGACGCAGAGCCTGCAGGCATTGCTCGCCGGATCGGTTGCCACGACGCGGGTCGAACACGGACCCAAGCTGGTTGGCATTCGCGCGTGGATCCCGTCCAGCGAGCGGCGCACGGCCGAGGACGTCCTCAGGCTCCGGCTGCGTGCTCCGGACGGGCATTTCTTTCCCGTGGGGCGCGTCGCGACGCTCGAGACCGTGGCCGGGCAACCGCAGATCAACCGGGACGATCTGAAGCGGATGCTCGCCGTCACCGGACGGATCAGTGGCCGGGATCTGGGCTCAACCATACGCGACGTACAGGCCGTGCTCGCCAAGCCGGGAATGCTGCCGCGCGGCGCTTACTTCGAGCTGGGCGGCACCTATGCGGAGCAGCAGAAGGCTTTCGCCGGCCTGATCGCCGTGTTCGCCGGTGCGGTGGCTCTGGTCTTCCTGCTGCTGCTGGCGCTGTACCAGAATTTCCGGACGGCACTGTCGATGTTGCTGACTACGCTGCTGGCGCTGTTGGCGGTCACGATCGGACTGTGGATTACCCGCACGGAGCTGAACATTTCTTCGATGATGGGCATGACCATGATCGTTGGCATTGCCACGGAGGTCGCGATCTTCTACGTTTCCGAGCTCATCGCGCTGTCCGAGGACGTCGATCCACGCGAGGCCCTGATTCAGGCCGGCATTAACCGCATGCGTCCGATCGCCATGACGACGGTCGCCGCCATCCTGGCGCTGCTACCCCTGGCCCTCGGCATTGGCTCCGGATCCGCCATGCAACAACCCCTGGCCATTGCGATCATTTCAGGGCTGGTCCTGCAATTGCCGCTGGTGCTGCTCGTACTGCCGGTGCTGCTGTCGCTCCATTCCCAGGCGCCGGGAGCACGCGCGGTCGCAGAGTCGGCATAGTACTCGCCCGTAGACCACTCCCATGCGGACAGGCGCGCTCCAGAGCCAGGGCCGGGGGAGCGCGCCCGAGGTGCGTGCGGCGATCTGGCGCAGCTCGTTGATTCCAAATTGTTCTTCCGACTGGCCGCTCTTCAACAGGTCCATCGTGCCGCCCTGGCTCGGCAGCAGCCCGACCAGGCGCTCGCGATAAGGTCGGGTTCGCCGATCATGAGCCGCATTTAACGAGCGTTGCCGGCCGCACTTGCAGGCGGATGCGCCGCCGGCCCGCTGCCGACATCGACTGAACAAGCTTTCAGTTTGGATTCAGCATGGAGTCAGGCTACTCACGTATAAGGCTCACTCACGCCTTGAGGAAATAGAACAATGAGAGCATTGGCATTCATCGTGATAGCAGCGTCCATGGTCGCCGTCGTACAGGCACAAGCGAGCGGACCGACCTATGCCCAATACCTGACGGCCCAGGCCCTCGCGCACCATCCTGAAGTGCTCGGCCTGACCATGCACGTGACGCCTCCCGGCGGCGCGAACAACGTCATCATTGCCTCCAACGTGGCGCCGCTGGGCAAGGTGGCCGACGAGGACGATCTGCGGGTCATCAAGAGCCAGCAACCGCTGGTCGAAGTCACCCGAGCCGGCGACCGTCTGGCGGTCGAATTGCCGCTGCTGGACGCTTCACTCCGCCCGGTGGGCGTGCTGGCCGTCCAGCTGGCCTTCAAGCCAGGCGCCGACCGGCAGGCGCTGACGGCGGCGGCCGTCAGGGTGCGCGACGAACTGGCACGGCGCATTTCGCATGTGGCCAATCTGGTCGAGCCGGCGAGTTACGACGCGCGGGTGCCGACGAATAGCTACGGGCAGCAGCTGGTCGATGAAGCGATGGCCTCGTATCCGGAAATACAGATTCTGGCGTTGCACGCCAATGTGCCCAAGACAGAAGACAACGTCATCGTCGCCTCGAACATTGGCCGCCTCGGCAAGAAGGGCGACGAGGACGACTTGCGCCTGATCAAGACCGAAAAGCCGAATCTCGAAATCAATTCCGAAGGCAATCGCTTTGAAGCCGAGCTCGTGCTGCGCGACGTATCGGGTTCCAACATAGGCGCCGTCGGCGTCGTCTTCGGTTACAAGCCCGGTGACGACAAGATCGCGCTGCAGCGGCGCGCCGAGCAGGTGCAGGCGGGGCTCAGCCGGCGGATCACCAATGCCGGCAATCTGTTCGAGCCCGTACCTTATGTTCCCAATCCTCCTATTGCGCCCCTGGCCCAGCACCTGGTCGACGCGACTTTGGGCAAGCATCCGGAGTTGCTGATCCTGGCATTGCATGCGAAGCCGCCTGGAGCAGCGGAGGTCGTGATCGTGGCGTCGAATATCGGGCGCATCGGCAAGAAGGCGGACGAGGACGACATGGGAGTGATCCGCACTGGCAAGCCCGTGTTGGAAGTCAATGAGGCGGGCAATCGCTTTGAAGTTGAGATCGTGCTGCTGGACAAGGCCGGAGCGAACATCGGTGCCCTCAGCGCGGTGTACGCCTACCGGTCCGGAACGGACCGTGAGGCCCTGCACATCGCGGGTGAGACAATCCGCGATGAACTGCGCCAGCAGATTCCGACACTCGCGGCGTTGTTCCAGCTCGCCAAGCAAAGCGGCTGAAGTCGGATGAATTCAATATCAGGGAGTCGCACCGTGCACTGCTTACTCAAGCCATCGTTCCCCACGGCCGTCCTGAGTCTGTTCCTGGTAAGCGCGACGGCGCCCTTGCCGTCTCGTGCTGCCGAACCGCCGGCGGTGCTGCAGGCCGCCGGCCGCACGGAGCTGCCGGGCTACAGCGGAGATTTCGACCATTTTGGCGTCGATCTAAAGGGCAATCGGCTGTTTCTGGCCGCGGAGGATCACGGTACGCTGGAAGTCTTCGACCTGCAGAGCGGGGCGCACAAAAAGACCGTCAGGGGCGTGGAGACTCCGCACAGTATTGTCTTCATCCCGGATCTGAATCGGCTGCTGGTCACCGACAGCGGGCCCGGGATGACCAAGGTTCTGGACGCTACCACGTTCAAGGTACAGGGCTCGATCAAACTGGTTCCCGGCGCCGATTCCGTCGGCTACGACGTGCCGAGAAATCGCCTGTACGTTGTGACCGGCGGAAAGGATGTGGACATGAAGACGTCCGTACTGGCCGAGATTGACCCCCGAACCGGCCAGCATCACGGCGACGTCAGCTTCGATGCGAACCATGTCGAAGCGATGGCCGTTGAACAGCATGGCAGCCGCCTGTACATCAATGTCACCGACCAGAACTACGTGGCCGTCGTCGACAAGGACAAGCATGCCATCATCGCCCGCTGGCCCGTCAAGGAGGCGGAACAGAACGCGCCGGTGGCCCTTGATGAAGCCAATCATCGGCTGTTTGTCGTGACCCGCAAGCCGGGCATGCTGGTGGTGCTCAACGCGATGACCGGAGTGTCGATCGCGACCTTCAAGGCGCCAGAACGCTGCGACGAGGTGGTATACGATGCCGCGAATCACCGCATCTACGTCGCCGGTGGAGAAGGTTACGTCGGCGTATACCAGCAAGTCGACGCCGATCATTACCTACAGATGCCGGGAGTGCGCAGTGCCAAGGGGGCCAAGACCGCCGTGCTGGTGCCCTCGCTGAACCGCCTTTATCTGGCCGTTTCCCCAGGGGAGGGCACCAGCAGTGGTGGCGGGATCATGTGGTACAACGTCTTGGTGGCGGCCCACTAAATGTGGCGGCCGCAAGAGCGGAGTTTTCGGCGTGAACTGTCACGAGCTAACCTTTGCGACTAGGGGTAGTCCGCGCCGACGCCGCTTTCCTGCTGCTGGTGGTATTGGGCGCATTGCCGGCCGCAACGGTCGATCAGGGTGCGGGCCAGGGGAAACGGGCGCTGCATGGTTATTCGCCGCCGAACTTACCGCTGGCATCCAGAATGTCCTGGCGGACGAGCATTGCAAGATGAACGGGGGCAAGCCCGGTCTGGGCGCGACGACCATCGCGACCTTGCTCGGAGAGCCCGACCAGGCCGCTGTCCTCTGGGCGATCAGTCCACCTGAATGACATCCGGGCCGACAGCCGCGCCACCATCCGAGACGCACGCGCAGTCTCCGGCTGCCACGGACGCCTACGATAACCGGACCATTCGTCTGCACTGGATGACGGCCGTAATCGTAGCGCTGCTGTGGGGAATCGCGGAAGTCATCGACCTGTTTCCCAGAGGGGCGCCCAGGATCGCGGTGCGGTCCGTGCACATCAGCTTGGGGGTGCTGCTCGTGGCCGTGCTGGTCAGGCGCCTCATCTGGCGCAGGGGTCCGAGTAGGCACTTGCCGCCGGCGCGCGGCGGGTTTTGGGGTCATGCAGCGAGGATGAGTCACGTCGCGCTGTACACGGCGCTCGTCGCCGTCGTCGTGCTTGGAATTTCAAACGCCTGGGCGCGTGGGGATTCAATCTTTACCCTTTTCAATATCCCGAGACTCCTTCCGGGCTATCCCAGTCTGAAGCCGACCATCGGCAGTCTCCACAAAATCGGGGCGAACGTGCTGGCAGTACTGGCGCTCGCGCATGCGTCGGCGGCACTATTTCACCACGTCGTCCTCCGAGATTCCGTCCTGCAAAGAATGCTGGTCCGCCGCCATGCACCATAACGGGAAACCGCTGCTGGCGTCGCCTCACTGCGGGTCGCCGCGGTCCAAAGCCGCGCGAGCGACTCGTTCGGCCCAGCGAGGCTGGTCGATTCTCGGAGGGGGATGGCACGTTGATAGGTCAAGGATCGCCTAGAACCCGCTGGCGCTGCTCCCGCACTTCCGCTGCATCCAACGGGAGATACAGCCCGCATTGCCGGACCACCTCTTGCCCCTCCTTGCTCAGTACGAAGCGAAGGAATTCCCGCACTTTGGGATCGAGCGCCTGACTTGGCCCATTCTTCACATAGAAGTAGATGCTCCGGGATAAGGGGTAGCTGCGATCCTGGAAGCTCGCTGCGCTCGGAGCCACGAACGGACCCTGGGCCGTTCGGGCGAGCGCCAACGGCTTGATTTCGCTCACTCCTTGTGCCTGCGGCAGTACGCCGAAGGCTATGCCAAGACGGTCCGCTGCAAGTTCGGTAGTCAGCATGTGGCGCAGTCCGCCCTGCATCGACATATCGTCATCGCCAATCATCTTGCTGCCACTCTCCACATACTGGCGGAGATTTGGGTTCCACTTGTCGCTACCGTGCAGCACTGTCAGTTGAAAATAGTTGCTCATGCCAGTGGGCGCATAGCCATAGGCATGGATGGGCCTATTGGCCCACTCGCCGCCAAGTCCCAGTTGACCCCAGGTGCGGATGTCGGCCGAAGCGCTGCGAGCATAACGACGTTGCCATTTGAATCCGTCAAATGCGCCGGTGCGCTCAGCACCAAAAATGCCGTCGAGCTGATCCATGGTCAATTCGTTTATGGGATTATGGACATTGACGAAAATGACAAGCCCGTCCGCCATGCCCTCGCGATTATATGCGCCAGTCGCAACCGTGACCGCTGTCAGCGGATACCCAAACGTTTCGAAGAACATCAGATGTTCGACGAGCGTCGGTTCGCGCGCCTGCACGCCTATGTCGGCCACACCACCGACGAGGCCGGCTATCCCGGCATCACTTGATGGGAAATGATCGTCAAAGCTGATTCCGGGCTGGAAGCGACGAAATGCTCGCTCCCACGATTGCAGCAGTTCGTGCAGATCAAACCCATAGTTCCTGATGGTGCCAGTTAGCGGTCTGGTGATCGTGAAGTGCGGCAAGTTCTTGGCATCCGATTGGTCGGCAGCGTTGCCTATGGACGCATAGAGCATTAACCCCGTCGACAGCCAGTGCGACCGCAGCCGAGTCCTATTTATGCCTGCCAATGGCCGACCTATTGCGGTCGATAGCACGCATTGGCGCTGCTTGCCGGTTGGTGGCATCAGAGTCTCGCTCGCATCGTCAGCTGGATAAAGCGTGGCGCTCCCGGCTGAACGTTGACCAGCCCCTGCGTAATGGTTCCGCTCGCGTAGTACACCTTGTCCAGTGCGTTATTGATTTTGAGTGTCAAATCGAACTTCGAATGAATGGTTTTGTACAAACCAATGTCCAGAACGCCGTAGCTCGGCAGCACGAACTCTCCCACCGCCGCAGGTGTGCCCGTGTTGGTAATGCGAGATCCGGTATATGAAATGCCGACGCCGACTCCCATTCCCTTCAGAGTGCCGCTGCTAAAATCATAGCGCGACCAAATATGAGCCGCGTGCAATGGCGAATTCGGCAGCAAATGATCCAGGAACGGGCCGGTCGGACTGGTATCCGCGACCCGCGCGCTGGTGTATGCGTAGCCGGCCAACAGCGTCCAGCCGTCAACCGGGACCGCACTGATCTCGGCCTCCAGACCCTTGGAGCGAACGGAGCCGATCTGGATGACGCAGCCGCCACCGGGACACAGTGTCAGGTCCGTACCCGAGTACGGCGCCAGCACGTGCTGCTGCTCAATCTGGAACAGGGCGGTGGTCAAGTCCACCCGGCCTCCTAGCAGCGTCGCCTTGGCGCCTACCTCGGCACCCTTTCCCTGGGTTGGCACAAAGGTGGGTTGTGTCGTCAGGCCCACGTTGGCGGGATCCACAGGAGCGAAGGAGGTGCTATAGCTCGCGTAATAGGACCAATGTTCGTTGGGCTGATAAATCAGTCCCGCCTGCGGCAGGACCTTGCTGTAGGTTGCCGTATAAACCGGCAAGGCCGGCTCAAATCGATCCGGCGCGTCCTTGAGTTCCTCGCGCGCGTAGCGGGCTCCGATCATGGTCTTCCAATGGGCGGCAAGCGTGATCAAGTCCGACACATAGGCGCCGGACCCGAT
>WNFI01104410.1_pt1 | contig 47359 bp, 55 predicted proteins | sample 5400471 | NCBI WGS metagenome assembly WNFI01 (sample SAMN13153348, study PRJNA577476) | soil metagenome | isolation source: 100 cm saprolite on Douglas fir-dominated hillslope | place: USA:California | collected 2013-09-17
GCCCAACTTCGACGCCCTGCCTCCCCGCAGCTGTGCTTGCAGCGCACGCGACCATGACGTCGCGGGAATCACAGCGTGTTGTTGATCGATCTCGCGACGCCTTCGTCGCCGTGACGGGCTACCCTCTCCCCCCATAGGGGGCTCTCCCTCGTCCGAGCAAGGGAGAGGGGAAAAAACGGCGCCGAGAGGGCGCCGTTCGTGACTCTTGAACGCGCGTTAGAGCGGCGAGCCGTCCGGATTCACGCGAATCCTGCGGCCCGGGTCGCTCGCGAGACGGGTGTTGTATTCCTGTCCGCGATAGACGTAGCGCACGTCGTAGCCCAGGATGTTTCCGGTGTTGCCGCCGATCCTGCGGCAACGCGACAGGTCGAGGTCGGTCTGCTCGTTGTTGTCGTGCTGGCGGCCGATCTGGTTGCCGATGATGCCGCCGAGGATGGCGCCACCCACCGTTGCGGCATCGTTGCCGTGTCCGCTGCCGACCTGGTGGCCGAGGACGCCGCCGGCGATCGCGCCGATGGCCGTGCCGGCGTTACGCGAGTCATGGCTGGCACCGCGCCGCTCCTCATAAACGCGGGCGCGCGGGTTCCAGCATTCTTCGCGCACGTTCGCCGATTCGTAGACCGGCGTCGAGTTGATGACGCGCGCGGTGTCGGCGTCGCGATAGTCGCGATAGCGATAGTCCTGGCCGTAGGCGGCCGGAACGAGCGCGGTGAACACAGCTGCCACTGCAAGGGCTGACTTCATCATGGATCCTCCAAATGCGGATGGGCCCCTCGATCAGGAGACGCTCTCCTATTGGGACACATCCCCGCGCTGATGTTCAGCGTTCGAACGCCATTCCCCCTGTAGGACGGGTCCAAATCTGCTATCCGTTTTCGCCTACATCGCGAGCAAGAAATGAAAACGGCGCCGTGAAGGCGCCGTTTTTCGATATGCAGCGAGATTTTTAGCGGGAGTATGCGGGCGGACGGGGTCCGGGCGGCGCGTCGGGTCGGCCCTCGAGAGGTTGCACATCGACGCGAATACGTATCATGCGGCCCGGGTCGTACGGCAAGCGCGTGGTGAGCTGCCGGCCGTTGTATTCGTAGCGCACGTCAAAGCCGACCGTGGCTTCGCGCACCTCGTCCACCGTGCGGCAGCGTTGCACATCCCGCTCCACCGGGACGCGCTCCACCTCGACGCTGTCGCGCGGAGCGCCGGCTTGATCGCGCTCGATCTGGTTGCCGACCAGACCGCCGACGATGGCTCCGGCCGCGGTGCCGCGATCGCGGCCGCCACTGCTGCTGCCGAACTGGTGGCCGATGACCCCGCCGACGACCGCACCCAGCACGGTCCCGGCGCCGATCGGGGCTCCGGTATCGGAGCGCGTGACGCGGCGCTCTTCGTAGCCGCGCACGCGATCGTTCCAGCACTCTTCGCGCGAAACGGGGATCCGCTCATATACGGGACGCGCCGAGAGCACACGGGCGTTGTCCTGGAACGTGTCGGCGAAGGCCGACGGCGCGGCGATCGAACCGATGGCGGCGATGGCGAGAGCAAGGGTTTTTTTCATGAGGGGTCCTAGTAAGTTCCGCGATAGGAAGGTGTGCGCGGCCCGTAGATGGGCAGGTTGGCCGCGGGAGGACGCACTTCGACGTTCACCGCGAGCTGGTTGCCCGGGTCGAACGGCATGCGGCTGCGGAATTCACGGCCATTGTACTCGTAGCGCACGTCGTAGCCGACGATGCGTTCGGTGGTATCGGCGACGTTTTCGCAACGCTGCACGTCGCGGGTGACGGGTACACGGTCGACGATGACATCGCGCCCCGCGGGGCGATAACCCGACTCGGCTTCGCGCTCGGCCTGGTTGCCGACGATGCCGCCGATGACCGCACCCGCGGCCGTTCCGTGGTCGCGCCCCGCGCTCGAGCCGCCGAACTGGTGGCCGATGACGCCGCCGACGATCGCGCCCAGGACCGTTCCGGCGCCGATGCCGCCGGATTCGCGCTCTTCGCGCGGCGCCTCGCGCACGCTGCGGCGCTCCTCGTAGGCGGTCACCTGCTCGGTGCGGCATTCCTGGCGCGGCTCCGACACGCGATCGTAGATCGGCGTGGAAGAGATGACGCGCGCGACATCGCCGTAGGTTTGCTGCGCCAATGCAGCGCCGCTCGCGGCGACGAACATCGATGCGATGGCTGCGCCGAGGATGGTTTTCTTCATGCAAATTCTCCCTTGCAGGATTAAGTGATCCCTAGCGCCTCAACGTCCGAGCGTCCCCCCGGTTGACCGCCGCGCACGCCCAGCCCAGGGCGGTTTCCAGCAGGTCGCGCAGGATCGGACGCACCTTCGCGGCGCGTTCCTCCCTGAAAGTAAAGGGAGGAGACTCATCCATATAGATCGCCTCGGCGATCTCAAGTTGCATGGCATGAACCCCATCGGCGGGGCGGCCGTAGCGGCGCGTGATGTAGCCCCCCTTGAAGCGCCCGTTCAGGATCGAGGTGAATTGCTTGCGGCGGGCGAGCGCTCCCATGAGCAATTGTGCGAGACCGGCGTCGCACGACGCGCCGTCGGCGGTGCCGAGATTGAAATCCGGCAGCCGGCCTTCGAAGAGCCGCGGCGCCACCGACACGATCGAGTGTGCATCCCACAGGATGGCCACGCCGTGCTCCGCCTTGACCCGCTCGATCTCGCGCTCGAGGCGCCGGTGGTAGGGGCGCCAGACCCGCTCCAGCCTTCGCACGATCTCCGCGGCGGCGGGCTCCGCGTCACGATAAAGGGGCTGGCTGTCGAAAGTGTCGGTAGGGCAGAGCTTCGGCGTGTCGCGGCCCGGGTAGAGGTTCTCTCCATCCGGAGGGCGGTTCACGTCGACCACGTAGCGCGAGTACTCCGCGCTCACCACGGTCGCGTCGAGCGCGCCGAGGAAATCGTAGAGGCGCGGCAGGTGCCAGTCGGTATCGGGCCGGCGCACGGCGCAGTCGTTGAGCGCGTTGCCGATGCTGCGCGGAACGAACGTCCCGGCATGCGGCATTGAGACGATGAGGGCGCTCCGCCCGTATCGATACCGGTACGGCCAGACGGTCCCTTCAGAGAGGAACATCCAACCCCTTGCTTCGGGCCACTTCGATCGCCTTCTCGTATCCGGCGTCGGCATGGCGCACCACGCCCAGCGCGGGATCGTTCCAGAGCACGCGCTCGATGCGCCGTGCGGCCGCGGGTGTTCCATCGCACACGATGACCAGTCCCGCGTGCTGCGAGTAGCCCATGCCGACACCCCCGCCATGGTGGAACGACACCCATGTCGCCCCTCCCGCGGTGGAGAGGAGCGCGTTCAACAGCGGCCAGTCCGACACCGCGTCGCTGCCGTCCTTCATCGCCTCGGTCTCGCGATTGGGGCTCGCGACCGAGCCGGTGTCGAGGTGATCGCGGCCGATGACGATCGGCGCTCGCAGCTCGCCGCTCGCGACCATTTCGTTGAAGGCGAGACCCGCGAGATGGCGCTGCCCCAGGCCCAGCCAGCAGATGCGCGCCGGCAATCCCTGGAACCGGATGCGCTCGCGCGCGAGGTCGAGCCAGCGACGCAGATGCGCGTCGTTCGGGAAAAGCGCCTTCACCCGCGCGTCGGTCTTGTAGATGTCCTCGGGGTCGCCCGACAGCGCCACCCAGCGGAAGGGGCCCTTGCCTTCGCAGAAGAGCGGCCGGATGTACGCGGGCACGAAGCCGGGAAAATCGAACGCGTCCTGCACGCCTTCGTCCTTGGCCACCTGGCGGATGTTGTTGCCATAGTCGACCGTGGGAACGCCGCGGCGGTGCAGCTCGAGCATGGCGCGCACGTGGCGAACGATCGAGGCGCGCGCCGCGCTCTCCACACCCTTCGGATCGCTCTTCTGCCGCGTCTCCCATTCCGCCACACTCCAGCCCGAGGGCAGGTAGCCGTTCACCAGGTCATGCGCGGAAGTCTGGTCGGTCACGAGGTCGGGCCGCACGCCACGCTTCACGATTTCCGGAAGGATGTCGGCGGCGTTGCCGAGCAGCCCGACCGAGACGGGAGACTTCGCTTCGCGAACCATCGACAGCGCCTCGTCGAGGCCGGCCGCCTGCTTGTCGAGGTAGCCGGTGCGCAGGCGCATGTCGATGCGCGACGGGCGGCATTCGACCGCGAGCATCGAGGCGCCGGCCATCGTCGCCGCGAGCGGTTGCGCGCCGCCCATGCCGCCCAGGCCCGCGGTCAGGATCCAGCGGGGCGATTGGGCCCCGGTCGATTGCCGCGTTGCAGCCCCCGGGGCGACGTGGGGTCCGTCCCCGATTTTCATGCCGTAGTGTTGCCGCATCGCTTCGGCAAAGGTCTCGTACGTCCCCTGCACGATGCCTTGCGAGCCGATGTAGATCCACGAGCCCGCGGTCATCTGGCCGTACATCATGAGCCCCTTGCGGTCGAGCTCGTTGAACACGTCCCACGTCGCCCACTTCGGCACCAGGTTCGAGTTGGCGATGAGCACGCGCGGCGCGTCGGGATGCGTCTTGAAGACCGCGACGGGCTTGCCCGACTGCACCAGCAGCGACTCGTCGTCGCCCAGGCGCTTGAGGGTCGCGAGAATGGCGTCGAAGCATTCCCAGTTGCGCGCCGCGCGTCCGATGCCGCCGTAGACGACCAGCTCGGCGGGATTCTCCGCGACCTCCGGATCGAGGTTGTTCTGGATCATGCGGAAGGGCGCCTCCGTAAGCCAGCTGCGGCACGTGAGCGTGGATCCGCGCGGCGAGCGCACTACGGAGCCGAATTGACGGTGGGTCATGGCGAACGCTCCATGGGCAATGCCATTATTATGCGGCTTGCGAATATCCGATCCCGCGCAACCGAAGAATCAATGACGGTTATGATGTGCGCCATGAAGCCCTCCCTGTGGCGCCTGCTCAGCCTCGTCCCGCTCCTCGCCCCTCCCGCCATGGCGGTCGAGTGGACGCCGCTTCGCAAGAACGAGGGCGCGAGCCTCTCGATCGACAAGAAGTCCGTGCAGCGCAAGGGCGACGAGACGAGCTTTCAATACATGGTCGAATTCCCGACGCCCCAGGGCGACCCCTCGGATGGCGTCATCTACCGCTCGCTGGTGGTGAACGCCTCCATGCGTTGCAGGCCCCGGACCATCGCGATCGGCAAGACCGAGGCCTACCTCGAGCCGGGCGCCCAAGGCAAAGTGCTTGCCACCACCCGGCCGCCGCAAGGGCTCGCGCTCTTCAAGCCGGTCGAGTCGGGCACGAGCGATGAAGATCTCTGGCAGCTGATCTGCGAGCGCAAGAAGGCCGCGCCGAAGAAGTAGCCACGGGGGCCGCGGCGATCGATCTCGAGCGCTATTTCGAGCGCCTCGGATTTCGGGGATCCCCGGCCGCGACCCTCGAGGTCCTCGAGGAACTGCACGCGCTGCATCCCGAGAAGATTGCGTTCGAGAACCTTTCGCCCTTCCTGGGCGAACCCGTCAAGCTCGACGCGGCATCGCTCGAGGAAAAGCTGGTAAACGGCGAACGGGGAGGTTGGTGCTTCGAGCACAACCTGCTTTTCTCGCACGTCCTTCGGGCGATCGGCTTCGAGGTGACGCGGCTGGCGGCGCGCGTGCGCTGGAACGTTCCCGCCGAGGTGACCACCGCGCGCAGCCACATGTTGATGTTGGTGAGGCTGGGCGACACCGACTACATCGCGGACGTGGGGTTCGGTGGTCTCACGCTCACAGCTCCGCTGCGGCTCGCGGCCGGCGTGACGCAGAAGACGCGTCTCGAGCCGCACCGGATCTCGGCCGCGAATGACGGCTACACCCTGGAGGCGAAAGTCGCGGGGGAGTGGCAGGCGCTCTACAGGTTCGACCTGAACGAGCAGCAGCTCGTCGACTATGAGGTCAGCAATTGGTACCTCTGCAACCACCCGCAGTCGCAATTCGTCACCGGGATCATGGCTGCAAGGACCGCTACGGATCGCCGCTATGCGTTGCGCGACACGCGCTTCGCCGTCCACCACGTGAACGGCGCGACCGAGCGCCGCTTCCTCACCCGCGTGGACGAATACCGCGCCACCCTCGAGAACACGTTCCGGATCCGCTTGCCGGCGTCCCCGCTTCTCGATGCGAAGCTCGCGAGGCTGATCGAGGCCAACCCCCCCGCCTAGCGGTCGCCGTGCGCCATCGCCCTTTCTTTCCAGAGCTCCCACGGGCGCTCGATGGTGCCGCGGTTGGTGGCGGTCGCGCGCTTTCCCTCCTCGTCGCTCAGGAACTCGATCGGCCCTTCGAGCTGGCCCGCGAGCGTCTGCAGGCGCGCGTTCATCTGCGTGTAGACCGCGCGGAACACGACTTCCTGCAGGCTGTCGCCCACGACCGTCATGCCGTGCCCGCGCATGAGGACGCAGGCACACGCCCCAAGGCACTTCGCCAGCTCCTTGCCGAGGCGGCCGTCGCGGATGAGGAGGTCGTTATCGGGCTGCACTTTACGCAGGTCGAACACCGGCACGCCGCTCCAGAGGAACGACGCCATGTGGTAGACGGGACGCATCTTGCCGCGCGTGACGCCGAACGGAATCACCGAGTCGGAGTGGCTGTGCACCACCGCGATCACGTCGGGGCGCTGCCGATACATCTCGCCATGGATGTAGCGCTCGAGGTAGCCCTTGCGCTCGTCGCGGACGGGCTCGCTGTCGGCGCCGTGCTCCATGATGTCGGCGACGGTGACCAGCTGCGGCGCAAGCGAGCGCGACATGAAGAAATGCCCGGGCGTGCGGTCGCTGCGCACGCTCACGTGGCCGTAGCCGTCGAGCACGCCTTCCATCGCGAGGATGCGGTTGGCGGCCACGAGGTCGATCAGCAGGTCGGGATTGGCGGCGAGGCTGGGCTTGCGGGTCGGCATGTACGCGTCCTTCGATGTCGTGCGGGCATTATCTCGCGGGCGTAGGATAGACGAGTGGCCATCCGCATCGTTCGCCTCGGCACTCCGCGCGGTGCCGCAGAGGGAGTCCGGCTCGGCACCGTGAGGCGGCCGCCGCGCGGGGTGAGGAAAGCCGATTATGCGCGGCGCGATTTCTTCGACGCGTGGCTGCCGGAGCTCGCGCCCAGCGCGCGGCTCGTGAAATGGATCGGAGAGGCGCCGGCCAGCGATTCCCGCTGGGCGACCTTCACCGAGCGCTATCGACGCGAGATGGGCGAGGCGGGCGCCGCGCGGCTGTTGGATGTCCTCGCCCGTCTCTCGCGCGACGCCAATCTCGCCGTCGGCTGCTACTGCGAGAACTACCACCGCTGCCACCGTTCGATCCTGGAGCAGCTCCTGCGCGAGCACGGCGCGCGCGTGGCGGCGAACCCGTCCTGACAACCATGGGAGCGATGTGGCGCTACCTGCCGCGGGCGAACAGCCGGCTGCTGGCGGCCGCCAGCGCGCTGATCGCGTTCTTCTACGCGGTGCTCGCCGCGGGATTCGCGCTGAACCTGATGCGGCAGCCGGCCGGGCTTCTCCTCGCGCCGCTCTTCGCGCTGCTCGCGTGGGGCATGTGGAGCCTGAGCCGCTTCGCGCGCTGGGTCACCATTATCTGGCTATGGGTCATGGTCCTGGTCCTGCCCGTGGGCGTGTTCACCTCGAGCGCCGACCCGCAATCGCCGGGCGGACCGCCATACTGGGGCTCGCTCCTGGCGGGGATCACGCCGCTCGTCGTGCTCGCGCTGTTCTTCATTTACGTCCTCGGCAAGCACAAGCGCGAGTTCAAGTGGCCGTGACACTGGCTTTCCAGAAGCGCACGAAGGTGCCGTCGCGCACCAGCGGTGTGACGGCCTCGATGTCGAGCGCGAGAAAGCGGTCGCCATCGAGGTGGGGTGCGACGCGGCGCACGATCCGGTGCGCTTCCTCGAGCGGCCGCGAGCTCTTGCGCGGGCGGCGAAAATCGATGCCCTGCGCCGCGGCGAGCAGCTCGATCGCGACGATCGCCGCGGTGTTGTCCGCCATGTCGCCTAGCCGGCGGGCGGCGAAGGTGGCCATGGACACGTGGTCTTCCTGGTTGGCGGAGGTCGGCAGCGAATCCACGCTCGCCGGATGCGCGAGCGACTTGTTCTCCGAGGCGAGTGCCGCCGCGGTGACGTGCGCGATCATGAATCCGGAGTTGACCCCGCTCGCCGAGGTGAGGAACGGCGGCAGGCCGCTGATCGATGCGTCGATGAGCAGCGCGATGCGGCGCTCGGAAAGCGCGCCGATCTCCGCGATCGCGAGCGCCAGCTGGTCCGCGGCGAAGGCCACCGGCTCGCCGTGGAAGTTCCCGCCCGACAGCGATTCGTCGGTCTCGGGAAAGACGAGCGGGTTGTCGGTGACGCCGTTGGCCTCGATGAGCAATGTCTGCGCCGCGGCGTTCATCACGTCGAGGCATGCGCCCATCACCTGCGGCTGGCAGCGCAGGCTGTAGGGATCCTGCACCTTGTCGTCGCCGGTGAGGTGCGAGGCGCGGATCTCGCTGCCGTGCAGCAGCCGCCGGTACGCCTCGGCCGTGGCGATCTGGCCGCGATGGCCGCGAAGCTCGTGGATGCGCGCGTTGAACGGCGTGTCGCTTCCCATCGCCGCGTCGACGGACATCGCCCCCGCGACCATCGCGGCCGCGAAAACGCTTTCGGTCGCGAAGAGTCCGCGCAGCGCGAGTGCCGTGGAAACCTGCGTTCCGTTCAGGAGCGCCAGGCCTTCCTTGGGCCCGAGGGTGAGCGGCGCGAGGCCCGCTTTCTTCAGCCCTTCAAGGGCGGCCAGCGTCTTTCCCCGATGCTGCACGTTTCCCCATCCGAGGAGGGTGGCGGCCATGTGCGCGAGCGGCGCGAGATCGCCCGAGGCGCCGACCGATCCCTTCGAGGGAATGCAGGGATGCACGCCCGAATTCAGCAGCGCGAGGAGCGCATCGACCACTTCCGCGCGCACGCCCGAATAGCCGCGCGCGAGGCTCGCCACTTTGAGCAGCATCGTAAGGCGCACCACGTCCTCGCCGAGCAACGGACCCACGCCCACGCTGTGCGACAGAACGAGGTTGCGCTGCAGCAGCTCGAGCTCGGCCTCGGCGATGTGCGTCTGTGCGAGCTTGCCGAAGCCGGTGTTGATCCCGTAGACCGGGCTACCCTTGGCGACGATCCTGCGCACCGACTCGGCGCCGGCATCCAGGCGCTTGCGGCTCGCGGCATCGAGTGTCAGCGTCGCGCCGCTGCCGGCGAATGCTTGCAGGCCGGCGAGGGTGAGCGAGCCCGGGACGAGGCGCATTCAGGCGATTCTACGGCGTTGAGCGGCGTCGCACTTCGTCCGCGCCAACGCCGGCTGTTTAGTAGACCGCCAGCCCGGCGAACTTGGGAAGCCTGCGCACGATGATGATCATTTCGTCGGGAGACTCCTGCGCCTGGTGGATATGAAAGCGCTTCTGCAGCTTGGGGATCCACCAGCCCGATCCTTCCTGGATGAGATGGGCGTTGCGGCCGTCGGGAAGGAATTTCTTCGCGGGCCGATTGGCGATGACGAGGAGGGCGGCCTGCTTCGTCACCCGTTGCAGGTCGTCGAGCACGTCGTCGAGGCATTCGGGCTCGATGTGCTCGAGGACATCGGTGCACGCGACGATGTCGGCGGGCTCGGGCGCGGCGTCCAGCCCTTCGATCGCGGGATCGTAGTTGCGGATCGGGAAGCCGAGCGCTTTCTCGAGCGTCCTGTGGCCGCAGCCGTAGTCGAGGACGTCGCGGGACTGGAGCATGGTGACCAGCTGCTGGACCGTGGACGCCCAGCGCGATCCGGTAAGGCCATAGACGCCCTGGGAGTGCAGCTGCTTGTTGAGCGCGAGGTATTCGGGCGTGATCTTCAAATCAGGTCGTTCTTCATCGGCGCTGAAACCTCGATTTTAATCGGCTTTTCTCCCTCTCCCCGGGGTCCCCTCTGGGGCAGGGTTAAATATCAGAGGGCTGGGGAGAGGGTTACCAGTTCACGGCGAGGAAGGCGTTCAAGGAAAGCGCCGCCCGGGAGCAGAACGGCCGCGGCGCTCACGCTTGCGGTCCCCACGACTCGCCAAGACACGACGGCGGCTGCGGAACTTGCGCACAGCCCCTACCTCCGACCTCGCGGTCGGGTGCGCGTCGGACAGTCCTCGCCGACATCCCCGTCATGTCTTGCCTCGCGTGGCCCGCTCCCAAGGGACAGCGCTTTCCTTGGGCGTTCTCCGACAGGGGGAGAGAGACTCTAGTAGACCGCGCGGCCCCCGGAGAGGTCGAACACCGCGCCGGTCGAGAACGAGCACTCCTCGCTGCAAAGCCACGCAACGAGCGCAGCGATCTCCTCGACCTGCCCGAAGCGCCCCATCGGGATCTTCGAGAGCATGAAGTCGATGTGCGCCTGGGTCATCTGGCTGAACATCCCGGTCTTCACCGCCGCGGGGGTGACACAGTTGACGCGGATCCCGGTCCTGGCCACTTCCTTGCCGAGCGATTTGGTGAGCGAGATCACGCCCGCCTTCGAGGCGCTGTAGGCCGAGGCGTTGGGATTGCCTTCCTTGCCCGCGATTGAGGCGATGTTCACGATGCGCCCGTAGTCGTTGGCGCGCATGTGGGCGACGACCGCCTTGTTGCAAAGGAAGACGCCGGTCAGGTTGATGTCGAGCACCTGCTTCCAGTCGGCGACCGGATAGTCCCAGGTCGTGAGGTTCGGGCCGGTGATGCCGGCGCTGCACACGAGCACGTCGACGCGCCGGAACGCGGCGAGCGTCCCGGCCAGCGCGCGCTGCACCTGGAGCTCGTCGCTCACATCGAGGCCCTCTATGTGCGCTGGCGCACCGAGTGCGCGGGCGCTCTCTGCCAGCATCTTCTCGTCGCGGTCCCACAGGCTCACGCGGGCGCCGGAGGCGGCGAGGCGCTGCGCGATGGACAAACCGATGCCGGCGGCCCCCCCTGTGATAATGGCGTTGCGGTTCTTGAGATCGAGCTGGTTCATGATGGGTGCTGGGATCCCCGCCTGCGCGGGGACCCTCGGCATGGCCTCTGGCGCGAAGGCGCCAGCATACCTCGGAATTGGCCTGACCACTTGACCATCGGAGGCCGCGCCGCTTAATCTGACCGTCCTCAGGAGGACTTCCCCGCAATGGCATCCCGCAAGCGCCGGCGCAGCCAGGAATGGTTCGGCCGCGACGGCAAGATGGGCTTCATCTACCGCTCGTGGGTGAAGAACCGCGGCATTCCGCACGACCAGTTCGACGGCCGCCCGGTGATCGGCATCTGCAATACCTACTCCGAGCTCACGCCGTGCAACACGCATTTCCGCACGCTCGCCGAGCACGTGAAGGCCGGAGTCTTCGAGGCCGGCGGCTTCCCGCTCGAGTTTCCCGTGATGTCGCTCGGCGAGACGCTGCTGCGCCCCACCGCGATGCTCTATCGCAACCTCGCCAGCATGGACGTCGAGGAGTCGATCCGCGGCAATCCCATCGACGGCGTGGTGCTGCTGATGGGCTGCGACAAGACCACGCCCTCGCTGCTCATGGGTGCGTCGAGCTGCGACCTGCCGACGATCGGAGTGTCCGGCGGCCCGATGCTTTCCGGCTGGTACAAGGGCGAGCGCATCGGCTCCGGAACCAACACCTGGTCGCTCTCCGAGGAGCTGCGCGCCGGCAAGATCACTCAGGACGAGTTTCACGAGGCCGAGAGCTGCATGCATCGCTCGCACGGCCACTGCATGACGATGGGCACCGCATCCACGATGGCCTCGATGGTCGAAGCGCTCGGCGTGGGGCTTCCCGGCAACGCGGCGTTTCCCGCGGTCGACGCGCGCCGCAACGTGATCGCGCGCTTGGCGGGGCGCAGGATCGTCGAGATGGTGGAGCAGGACCTGAAGCTCTCGAAGATCATCACGCGCGCCGCCTTCGAGAACGCCATCCGCGTGAACGCCGCGATCGGCGGCTCGACCAACGCGGTGATTCATTTGATCGCGATCGCACGGAGAATCGGCGTCAGGCTGAACCTCGAGGATTGGGACGAGTTCGGGCGCGGCGTGCACACGCTCGTGAACCTGATGCCCAACGGCAAGTACCTGATGGAGGATTTCTGCTACGCGGGCGGGCTGCCGGTGGTGATCCGCGAGCTGGGCGAGCAGGGCTTGCTCAACAAGGAGGCGATCACCGCGAACGGCAAGACGATCTGGGAGAACAACGCCGCCGCGCGCAACGACAATCCCGAAGTCATCATGCCGTTCGCCAAGCCCTTCAAGCGCGACACCGGCATCGCGGTGCTGCGCGGCAACCTCTGTCCCGACGGCGCGATCATCAAGCCCTCGGCGGCCACGCCGAAGCTCATGAAGCACAAGGGCCGCGCCGTGGTCTTCGAGAACATCGAGGATTTCCACGCGCGGGTGGACGATCCGAAGCTCGACATCGACGCCGATTGCGTGATGGTCCTCAAGAATTGCGGCCCGCGCGGCTATCCGGGAATGGCGGAAGTCGGCAACATGCCGCTGCCCGCCAAGCTCCTGAAGAAGGGCGTGACCGACATGGTGCGAATCTCGGATGCGCGCATGAGCGGCACCGCGTACGGCACGGTGGTCCTGCACTCCGCGCCGGAGGCCGCGGCGGGCGGGCCGCTGGCACTCGTGAGGAACGGCGATCTCATCGAGCTCGACGTGGCCAAGCGCAAGCTGCAGCTGCACGTGAGCGGCGCGGAGCTGAAGAAGCGAAAGGCGGCGTGGAAGCCGCCGCAGGCGCCCATGTCGCGCGGCTACTGGAAGCTCTACGTCGATCACGTGAACCAGGCGAGCGAGGGCGCGGACCTCGATTTCCTCGTCGGCAAGAGCGGGGCCGCGGTGCCGCGCGACAACCATTGAGAAACCGTCTCCCCACCCTCTCCCCGACCCTCTGCGTTCAATCCCGCCCCAGACGGTCCCAGGGGAGAGGGAGAACCGCGTGAGATTTTTGATTACCGACCATGACTTCCATGACGTCGAGCTCGAACTGCAACTCCTCCGAGACGCCGGAATGGAAGTCGCGACCGCGCAGTGCCGCACGGAGGACGACGTGATCGCGGCCGCGAAAGGCTGCCAGGGATTGCTCGCCCAATACGCGCCGCTCAACGCGAAGGTCTTCGCCGCGCTTCCGGAGCTGCGCATCGTGAGCCGCCTCGGCGCGGGCTTCGACACCGTCAACGTCGAGGACGCGAAGCGCCACGGGGTCTGGGTCGCCAACTCGCCCGACTATGGGGTAGGCGAAGTCGCGACCCACGCGCTCGGGATGGCGATCGCGCTCGTGCGCCACCTGCCGTTCTACGATCGCGATGTGCGCGCGGGCTACTGGCATTACACCTCGGCGGGCAGGCTGCGCCGGCCGGGCCAATTGACGCTCGGGCTCCTCGGGCTGGGTCGCATCGGCAAGCGCATGGCGCACATCTCGCGAAATGTCTTCGGCCGCGTGATCGCCTGCGATCCCTACGTGGGCGACGGCGACTTCTTCCCCGACCAGGTAGTGCGCGTGGACCAGGAGTCGCTCTTTCGCGACTCCGACGTGGTCTCGCTGCACGTGCCGCTCACCGACGAGACGCGCGGCATCGCCAACGCGCGCATGTTTTCGCTCATGAAGCGCGGGTCGTATCTCGTGAATACCGCGCGGGGCTCGGTCGCCAACCTCGACCACGTGATGGCGGCCCTCGATTCGGGGCAGCTCGACGGCGCAGGGCTTGACGTGTTGCCGAAGGAGCCGCCCGAGGATCAGCACCCGGTGCTGCGCCACCCGCGCGTGCTCCTCTCGCCCCACGCCGCGTTCTACTCCGAGGAGGGCGAAAAGGAGCTGCGGCGAAAAGCGGCGCAGAATCTCATCGATTGGGCGCGCACCGGCCGCCCGACCTACGTAGTGGTGGAAGGAAAACCCGTCTCCCCGGCGTAGGCCGGGGCCAATCTCATGGCAGCCGTACATATCCGCAACGTTCACAAGCATTTCGGCGGCACGCACGTGATCCGCGGCGTGAGCATCGACATCGCCGACGGCGAGTTCGCGGTGCTGGTGGGGCCCTCGGGGTGCGGCAAGTCCACGCTGCTGCGCATGATCGCCGGGCTGGAGGAGATCGGCAGCGGCGAGATCGCGATCGGCGGCAAGGTCGTGAACGACATGCAGCCGAAGGAGCGCGACATCGCGATGGTGTTCCAGAACTACGCGCTCTATCCGCACATGAAGGTGCGCGACAACATGGCCTTCAGCATGCTGCTCGCCAAGCGCCCGCACGCCGAGGTCGACGCGAGAGTCGACAAGGCCGCCTCGATCCTGGGCCTGACGGAGCTGCTCGATCGTTACCCGCGGCAGCTCTCCGGCGGCCAGCGCCAGCGCGTGGCGATGGGACGCGCGATCGTGCGCGACCCGCAGGTGTTCCTGTTCGACGAGCCGCTCTCGAACCTGGACGCGAAGCTGCGCGTGGCGATGCGCACCGAGCTCAAGGAATTGCACCTGCGCCTCAAGACGACGTCGATCTATGTGACGCACGACCAGATCGAGGCGATGACGATGGCCGACCAGATCGTGGTGATGCGCGATGGCGTGGTCGAGCAGCGCGGCGGGCCGCTCGAGCTCTACGACCACCCCGCCAACCTCTTCGTCGCGGGCTTCATCGGCTCGCCCGCGATGAACTTCCTTCCGGGAAAGTTCCGGCGCGAGACGCGAGACGCGAGAGTGGAATTTGCCGGTGGGGCCAGCGTGCCTGTCTCGGGAGACACGAAGGCGGTCGACGGCCAGGCGGTCGTTTTCGGCACCCGGCCGGAGCACCTGTCGATCGCCGCGAACGGCGCCGGCCTTCCCGCAACCGTCGTCGTGGTCGAGCCCACGGGCGCCGATACGCAGGTGTTCGCGAAGTACGCCGGCACCGAGCTCACGGCGGTGTTTCGCGAGCGCCATGATTTCCGCTCGGGCGAGACGATTCGTCTCTCGCCCGACATGGAACGCACGCATCTGTTCGATGCGCAGTCCGGAATGTCGTTGAGACCGTAACAGCTGTATAAACCGGGGACAGACCACTTGTCCCGCCAGCGGAACAAGTGGTCTGTCCCCACACGAAGGAGGAGACGATGGCGAAGTTTTCGAGACGCGAGTTCCTGAAGACGACCGCGGGCGCCGCGGCCGCGGGGACGCTGGGTGCGGGCAGCGCGATGTGGTCGCAGGATGCGCTCGCACAGGGCAAATGGACCCCGGAGAAGGGCGCCAAGCTGCGCGTGCTGCGCTGGAAGCGCTTCGTCCAGGGCGACGAAGACATGTGGATGGCCAACACGAAGAAGTTCACCGAGAAGACCGGCATCGAGGTGCGCGTCGACCACGAGGGCTGGGAAGACGTGCGGCCCAAGGCCGCGGTCGCGGCCAACGTGGGCAGCGGGCCCGACATCATCATCGGGACCTTCGAGGACGCGCACCAGTATCCCGAGAAGCTCGCCGACGTGAGCGACGTGTGCAACTACCTCGGCGGCAAGTACGGCGGCTGGTACGACGTCTGCAAGGCGTATTGCATGCACGGTAACAAATGGATCGCGGTGCCCATGGGCTGCGCCGGCAACGCGGTGGTCCATCGCATCAGCGCCATGAAGGCGGCGGGATTCGACACGTTTCCGAAGGACCTCGCGGGCTTCCTCAAGCTCTGCCAGGGCCTCAAGGCCAAGGGCTTGCCCCCGGGCTTCGCGCTCGGCAACGCCACGGGCGACGGCAACGTCTGGACCCACTGGCTCGTCTGGGCGCACGGCGGGATGATGGTCGACAAGAAGAACAACGTCGTCATCAACAGCCCGGAGACGATCGCCGCCCTCGAGTACTCGAAGCAGCTCTACGAGACCTTCATCCCGGGAACGCTCTCCTGGCTCGACCCGAACAACAACAAGGCGTTCCTCGACGGACAGATCGGGATGACCACCAACGGCATCTCGATCTACTACGCGGCGAAGACCTCGCAGGATCCGAAGGTGAAGGAGATGGCGGCCGACATCGGGCACGCGAACCTGCCGGTGGGCCCGGTCGGCAAGACGACGGAGCTGAACCTCTTCTTCCCGATGATGCTGTTCAAGTACTCGAAGTACCAGAACGCGGCCAAGGCGTACCTCGCGTTCATGATGGAGAAGGAGCAGTACGAGCCGTGGCAGCAGGCGGCGATCGGTTACGTGACGCAGCCGTTGAAAGCGTACGAATCCAACCCGATCTGGACCGTCGATCCCAAGCACACGCCCTACCGCGACGCGATGAAGATCATGCTGCCCAACGGCTATTCCGGCGACATGGGCTACGCCTCGGCGGCGACGATGGCCGACTTCATCATGGTCAACATGGTGGCCGAGGCCGCGAGCGGCTCGAAGACGCCGAAGGAAGCGGCGGAAAGGGCGCAGAAGCGGGCGGAGAGGTACTACAAGGTCTAGCTCGTCACCCCGTTGTAGAACGGGGTCCGATTCATCGGGCCCCGGCCTACGCCGGGGAGACGTATTTTCGTGCTCTCGAGATTCTTCAACAACCGCAACATCCTCGGGCTGCTCTTCATGCTGCCCGCGGGAGCGTTGCTGCTCGTCTTCCTCACCTACCCGCTCGGGCTCGGCACCTGGCTCGGGTTCACCGACACCAAGATCGGGCGCGCGGGGCAATGGATCGGGATCGAGAACTTCCAGTATCTCTTCAGCGATACGGTGGCGCGCCTGTCGCTCTTCAACACGATCTTCTACACCGTGGTGGCGAGCGTCATCAAGTTCGCGCTCGGACTGTGGCTGGCACTGCTGCTCAACCGCAACCTGCCCTTCAAGTCGTTCTTCCGGCTATATCGATTTCCTCGGCGATCCGTGGAACGCGCGCCTGTCGGTGATCGCGGCAAACGTCTGGCGCGGCGTGCCCTTCGTCGCGATCTGCCTGCTCGCGGGATTGCAGACTATCTCGCCCTCGCTCTACGAGGCGGCGGCGCTGGACGGCGCGACGCCGTGGCAGCGCTTCCGCTTCGTCACGCTGCCGCTCCTCACGCCCATCATCGCGGTGGTGATGACCTTCTCGGTGCTCTTCACCTTCACCGACTTCCAGCTGATCTACGTCATCACCCGCGGCGGCCCGCTCAACTCGACGCACCTCATGGCCACGCTCTCCTTCCAGCGCGCGATTCCCGGCGGCTCGCTCGGGGAAGGGGCGGCGCTGGCGACGATGATGATTCCCTTCCTGCTGGCCGCGATCCTCTTCAGCTATTTCGGCCTGCAGCGCCGCGCCTGGCAACAGGGAGCGAAAGACTGATGCAGGAACGCCGATGAGCGCCGATGACGCGCCAATGACCGCCGATAAAGGCAAGGTGCAGCAGGACGACGCAAGCACCGCGGGGATGAATTATTTGGAGTCGTTGCCGCGGCGCGTGGTGACGCTCTACCTGCCGCTGGGCGTCTTCGTCTTCGTGCTGCTGTTTCCCTTCTACTGGATGGCGACGACCGCGTTGAAGCCGAACGCGGAGCTCCTATCGCGCGAGGGCAACCCTTTCTGGGTGGCGCAGCCCACGCTCGAGCACTTCCGCCACCTCGTGTTCGAGACGCCTTATCCCGATTGGATGTGGAATACGGTGCTCGTCTCGGTGGTTGCGACGTTCTTCTCGCTCGCGGCGAGCGTCTTCGCGGCCTACGCGATCGAGCGGCTGCGCTTCCGGGGATCCAAGCAGACCGGGCTCGTGATCTTCCTCGCCTACCTCGTGCCGCCCTCGATCCTCTTCATTCCGCTCGCGGCGATCATCTTCAAGCTCGGGATCTTCGACACGCGCTGGGCGCTCATCCTCACTTATCCGACGTTTCTCATTCCGTTCTGCACGTGGCTGCTGATGGGCTACTTCCGCACCATCCCATACGAGCTCGAGGAGTGCGCGCTGATCGACGGCGCCACGCGCTGGCAGATCCTGGTGAAGATCATCCTGCCGCTCGCGGTCCCGGGCCTGATCTCGGCCGGCATCTTCGCCTTCACGCTGTCGTGGAACGAATTCATCTACGCGCTCACCTTCGTCTCGTCGTCGGAAGTGAAGACGGTCCCGGTGGGTGTGGTCACAGAGCTGGTCGAAGGCGACGTCTACCACTGGGGTGCCCTCATGGCCGGCGCGCTGCTGGGATCGCTGCCGGTGGCGATCATGTACTCGTTCTTCGTGGAGTACTACGTGTCGGGCATGACCGGGGCGGTCAAGGAATGAGAGGCAAACCGCTCGATCCGCGCATCACCGAGCAGCGCAACCCGCGCACCGCGGCGATCGACCTCGCGTCTTCGCTCGAGATCGTCGACCTCATCAACGCCGAGGACCGCACCGTGGCCGGGGCGGTCGCCACGCAGCGCGAGGCGATCGCGCGCGCGATCGACATCGCCGAGCGCACGTTCCGCGGCGGCGGAAGGCTCTTCTACGTCGGCGCCGGGACTTCCGGGCGCCTGGGCGTCCTCGACGCCTCGGAATGTCCGCCCACGTTCGGCACGGATCCGGAAATGGTGCAGGGTCTCATCGCCGGCGGGGCTCCCGCGCTCACGAGCGCCCAGGAGGGCGCGGAAGACCAGCCGGACGGCGCGCGGATCGACATCGTGCAGCGCCACGTCAGCGCGAAGGATTTCGTCGTCGGCATCGCCGCCTCGGGAACGACACCCTACGTGCGCGCGGCACTCGCCGAGGCGAAGAAGCGCGGCGCGAAGATCGGGATCGTCGCGTGCAGCCCGCCGCACGAGGATGTCGCGCGCCTGGTCGACGTCGCGATCGTGCCGATCACGGGGCCGGAAGCGCTGACCGGCTCGACGCGCATGAAGGCGGGCACGGCGACGAAGATGGTCCTCAACATGATCACCACCGGCACCATGGTCCGGCTCGGGAAGACCTTCGGCAACCTCATGGTCGACCTTAAGGCGACCAACGACAAGCTGAAGGACCGCAGCGAACGCATCCTGATGGAGGTCTGCGGCGTCGAGCGCAAGCGCGCGCGCGAGCTTCTCGACGCCGCCGGCGGGCGCGTCAAGATCGCAATCGCGATGCACAAGCTGGGCGTCGGGCGCGAAGAGGCGGAGCGCGCGCTGGAGAAGGCCGGCGGAGTGATCCGCCGCGTCACGCGCGACGAGCCGCCGCCGGTTTGATGTCACGGCCCGCATCCCTTCCGCAAGCGTATGTGGGCCTGATGTCGGGCACCTCGCTCGACGGGGTGACGGCGGCGGTGGTGCGATTTCCGGAAAGGAAGACGCGAGGCGCGAGAGGCGGGACGCGCGTTGGCTTTGGTGTGGAGTTGCTCGCCCATGTCCAGCATGCGTACAACTCGGGGCAGCGTACCCGGCTGCGCGCTGCGATGAGCGAAGGGACGGCGCGGGAGTATTGCCGCCTGGGATTCGACCTCGGCGCGTGGTTCGCCGACGCCGCGGTCGAGGCCATCGCCAGGGCGAGGATCTCGCGCGAGGAGATTCGCGCTATCGGATCGCACGGCCACACGATCTGGCACGAGCCGCCGCACTCGACGTGGCAGCTCGGCGAAACGGCGGTGATCGCGGAGCGCACCGGCATCGACGCGGTGGGCGATTTCCGCGTCGCCGACGTGGCCGCGGGCGGGCAGGGCGCGCCGCTCGTCGCGATCGCCGACGCCATGCTTTTCGCTTCCGACGATGCGTGGCGCGCGCTGCAGAACATCGGCGGCATCGGCAACGTCACGGTGGTGCCGCCGGACGGAGCGCTCGAGGGCATGCGCGCGTTCGACACCGGACCTGGAGTCGCGGTCACCGACGGGGTCGTCGAGGCGCTTTTTCCCGGGATGACCTATGACCGCGACGGCGCGATCGCTCGCAAGGGCGGCGCCATCGCCGAAGCCGTCGACTCGCTCCTCACGCATCCGTACTTCACCCTGCCGCCGCCCAAGTCCACCGGGCGCGAGCTTTTCGACGCCGACTACATCGTCGACTTCATCCGGCGCTGCCGCGCCGCGCGATCCGGCGCGAAACCGGAGGACATCGTGGCGACCGCGGTCGAGCTCACCGCGCGCGCCATCGCCGACGCCTTTGCGCGCTTCGTCCCCGAGCCCGTGACCGAGATGCTCGCGAGCGGCGGCGGCGCGCGGCATCCGGTGCTCATGGAAAGGCTCGCAAAGCTTCTGGCACCCAGGCGCGTGCGCCGTTTCGACGACGTGTTCTTCGACGGCGAGGCGAAGGAAGCGGTGGCGTTCGCGCTGCTGGCGAAACTGGCGCTCGATGGAATGCCGGGCAACGTCCCGCGCGCGACCGGAGCGAAGGGGCCGCGCATCCTCGGGAAGGTGCAGCTCAGTAGGGCGTGAGGAGCGGTTTCTTCGCGAAATACGCCGCGAGGTTGTCGATGACGAGCTGACCCATCGCGAGGCGCGTGGGGTGGGTCGCGCTGCCGACGTGCGGCTGCAGCACCACGTTGTCCATCGCGAAGAGCGCTTCGGGCACGCGCGGCTCGTCGACGAAGACATCGAGGCCCGCGCCGCCGAGCTTGCCTGCCTTCAGCAGCTCGACGAGCGCCGTTTCGTCGGCCACCGAGCCGCGCGAAATGTTGACGAAGACGCCCGTGGGGCCGAGAGCTTCCAGCACCGCGCGGCTCACTACCCCACGCGTGGCCTCTCCGCCGGGACAGGAGGCGACGATGAAGTCGACTTCCTTCGCGAGCGAGACGGGATCGGCGAAATAGGGCCACGAGACGTCCTTCTTCTTGTTCGGGCCCTGGTAGGCGATCTTGAGATTGAATGCCTGCGCGCGCCGCGCGATCTCCTTGCCGATGCGGCCCAGGCCGATGATGCCGAGCGTCTTGCCCTGGATCGTCTCGGCGAGCGGCATCGCGCCCTTGAGCCAGCGGCTGTCGCGCACATAGCGGTCTCCCGCGGGAATCCTGCGCACCGCGGCGAGCAGCAGTGCGATGGCGAGGTCGGCGACGTCGGCGTTTAGCACGTCGGGGGTGTTGGTGATCGTGACGCCGCGCTTCTTCGCCGCTTCGACGTCGATCGAGTCCACGCCGACACCGAAGTGCGAAATCATCTTCAGCTTCGGCAGCTTGTCCATCGTCGCCGCATCCATGCCGCGCGTACCCGACGTGGACGCCGCATCGATGCGATCGGCGATGGAGGCGAGGAATGCGTCGCGGTCGGGCGCCAGCCACAGCTTGTGGGTGGTGTAGGCCGCATCGATGGCGGCGAGCGTCGGGGGATACATCGGGCCGACGACGAGGAGATCGGGTTTCATTTGAGGGGGGGCACTCCCAGTTTGTTGGACCATTCGTTCATGTCCGCGAACGCGGCGGCGTCGATCGGGATTCCCATCTTCAGGCGTTCCCGCTCCTCGAGGAGCTCCGGCTCGCCGGGGAAGAGGATCTCGCCCTGGGTGCGCAGGTCCGCGATCATCGCATCGACGGTCTCTTCGAGCTTCTCCCCGCCGGCGAAGCGCGCCGGATCGAGCGCGATCAGCAGGTGCCCGATCTTGCGCGGCCGGTCGAGCTCCTCGTACATGTTGTTGATGCGGCGCCCGAAGGTCATGCCGTTCATGACGCCGCAGAGGATGTCGATGGCGAAGGCGAGGCCATAGCCCTTGTAGCCGTAGGTGACCCCTCCCAACGGAATGCCCGCGACCGCCTGGTGCGCGTCGGTCGTGGGAACTCCCGCGGCGTCGACCGCCACGCCGGGCTCGAGCGGCTGATTTTCAATTCGCGCATTCAGCACCTTGTTCCATGCGATCTGGCTCGTGGCCATGTCGAGGCACACGGGCTCGCCGCTCTTGCGCGCGAAGGCGAAGGAGATCGGATTGGTGCCGAAGTACTTGTGCTTTCCGCCGTGGGGAACGACGACCGAGCTCGAATGCGTCATCGCGATTCCCACCAGGCGTTTTTTCGCGGCCATGCGCGTGTACAGGCCCATGGCGCCGCAATGCGACGAGTGGCCCACGCCGACCACACCGACGCCCGATTCGCGCGCCATCTCGATCGCCTCTTCCATCGCGAGGGTGGCGTGCACGATGCCGAGCCCGTCGTTGCCGTGCACCTGCGCGGTCACGGGTCCCGTGCGCATCACCACAGGCGCGGCCGAAGGAGAGATCGAGCCGATCGTCATGCGCCGCAGGTAGTGCGTGAGGCGCAGCACGCCGTGCGAATCGATGCCCCACACGCTCGTCTGCACCAGCGATTCACCGACGAGCTTCGCCTCCGGCGGCGGAACACCGACCTTTTCGAGACAAGCCACAGCCCACGCCGTGAGGCGTTCGCGCGATACCCGTACGGTCATTTCGACGCGCCGAGTGCGACGACGCGCTGGCGCTGCTCGCCGAGCCCCTGGATGCCGAGGGTGACGATGTCGCCGACCTTGAGGTATTGCGGGGGCTTCATGCCGAGACCCACGCCGGGCGGGGTGCCGGTGGTGATGATGTCGCCGGGAAGCAGCGTCATGAACTGGCTGATGTAGGAGACGAGGTGCGCGCAATTGAAGACCATCGTGCGCGTGTTGCCGCGCTGGCGCTTCTCGCCGTTCACGTCGAGCCACATGTCGAGCGCCTGCGGGTCGGTGATCTCGTCGGTGGTGCCCTGGATTCGGGGACGTATTGCGCCTTGGTGCCGATCACCACGCCCAGCTCCACTTCCCAGTCGAGCTTGGTGGAGCCGCGCGGCTGCACGAGGTCGTCGTTGGGGCCGCACAGGCACGTGGTCGCCTTCATGAAGAGGATCGGCTCCGGCGGGATCGGCATGCCGGATTCGGCCGCGTGGTCGCTGTAGTTCAGCCCCACGGCGACGAACTTGCTGATGCCCGCATAAGGCACGCCGAGGCGCGGATTGCCGCGCACCACCGGGAGCGTCTCGGGCTTGACGCGCGCCAGGCGCGCGAGGTTGCGCGGGGCGAGCATCGCGTCGTCGATCTGGGTGATGACCTTCGAGAGGTCGCGGATGTTGCCTTCGCGGTCCGCAAGCCCCGGTTTCTCACGGCCAGGGGGGCCGTAGCGCAGGAGTTTCAATTTGTTCTCCGGTATTGGGCCCGGGCCATCGTCGCAGCTGCGACGCCCGGGGCGACGACTATAAGCTCATTCCGCCATCGACGAAAATGGCCTGTCCGGTCATGAACGATGATTCATCCGATACAAGATAGACGAACGTCTCGCCGATCTCCTCGGCGGTGGCGAGCCGTCCCATCGGCTGGCGGGCGACGAAATCCTGGCGCGCCTTGACCGGGTCGGCGAACGCCTTGATGCGATCGCCGAGCGAGGGTGTATCGACCGTGCCGGGACACACGCAATTCACGCGGATGTTCTCCTTCACGTGGTCGATGGCGAGCGCGCGCGTGAAGCCGGCGACCGCGGCCTTGCTCGCCGCGTACGCGAGGCGGTTGGGCGCGGCTTTCTGCGTGCCCAGGACGGAAGCCATGTTGAGGATGACCCCTCCGCCGGCGGCGATCATCTTCGGCAGCATCGCCTTCACCATCAGGAACTGGCTGCGGACGTTCACCGCGAAGCTCTTGTCCCAGTCCTCGACGCGGCAGTCGAGGATCGATCCCTGGTGCACCCAGCCCGCGCAGTTGAAGAGGATGTCTACGGCGCCGGTCGATTCGACGAATTTCGCGATCGCCTGCTCGTCGGTGACGTCGAGGCGCGTGGTCGAGACCGACGAATCGCCCGCGTATTGCTTGAGAAGATTGGCGTCGATGTCGGTGGCGATGACCTTTGCGCCTTCGCGCACGAAGGCGAGGGCGGCGGCGCGGCCCATGCCCTGGCCCGCGGCGGTGACGAGGGCGCGCTTGCCCTTGAGGCGATTTGCCATGGGGATTTCCTCAGGATGACGGTGTAGAATTGGCCTGACCACTTTACCACCTCGCCGATGCCCCTCCAAGCCGTCGACAACCGCCGCCTCTATCGCCAGATCGCGGACCAGATCGCCGCGCTCATCGAGAAGGGCGAATACGGAGCGGGCGCGCGCCTGCCTCCCGAACGCGACCTCGCGAAGCAGCTGGGGGTGAGCCGGCCGTCGGTGCGCGAAGCGCTGATCGCCCTCGAAGTCGAAGGCTATGTCGACGTGCGCGTCGGCTCCGGCGTGTACGTGGTCGGGCCCGGCCCCGCGCTGCGTTCGCCCCCGTTGCCCGCGGACTCGGGTCCGTTCGAGCTGATCCGCGCCCGCTGGCTGATTGAAGCGGAGTGCGCCGCGCTCGCCGCCAAGGAAGCCACCCGCGCGCAGATCCGCGCGATGGAGGATGCGCTGGACCACATGGAAGCCGAGCGCGATCGCGGCGTGGCGCCGCTCGCTTCCGACCGGCTCTTCCACCTGCGCATCGCCGAGGCGAGCGGCAACAGCGCGCTGGCGCTCGTCGTGAAGACGCTGTGGGAGCAACGCACGGGACCGCTCTTCCTGCGCCTCGAGCACCACTTCGATACTCCGGAGCTCTGGAGCCTGGCGATCAAGGAGCATCGGGAGATCGTGAGCGCCATCGCGCGCCACGACGCGGGGGCCGCGCGCGCGGCGATGCGCCAGCACATGAACCACGCAGCGCGGCGGTTCAGCAAGAGCTGGGAAAAGAAGAAACGCAAATGACCACTGGAAACAACACCCGGGACAGACCACTTGTGCCGCATGACGGAACAAGTGGTCTGTCCCCGGTTCAGGAGCACGTCCTCAACGAGAAGGGCGAATTCGATGTGCACGACGAGCCGATCGACCTCACGCAGTACCGCTTCGAGAACTGGCTCGCGTTCGCGCTCTTCTGGATCCTGGCGCTCGTCATCTTCTACCAGTTCTTCACGCGCTATGCGCTCAACGATTCGGCGTCGTGGACCGAGGAGATCGCGCGCTATCTCCTCGTCTGCACCGTGTTCGTTGGGGCGGCGATCAACGTGCGCAAGAACAACCACATTCAAGTGGACTTCCTCTACCGGTTCCTGAAGCCGCCCGTCGCCCGTCCCCTGTCCACGATCGTCGACGTTGTGCGCATCGCCTTCCTCGCCTACTGCGTCTGGCTCACCGTCTCCCTCATGCAGAAGATCGGCGCCCAGCGCATGGCGATCATCGACTGGCCCATCGGCCTCATGTACGGCGTGGTGGCCTTCGGCTTCGCGCTCATGACGTGGCGCGCCGTGGGTGTGGCGATCGCGAGCTGGAAGCGAAAGGCCTCGGTGCTGGAGCGCCCGGAGCTGATGGACGAGGCCCGCTGATGGGACCGGGAACCTTCAAGCTGCTTTTCCTCGGGCTGATGATCTCCGGGCTGCCGGTGGCCATCGCCATGGCGGGCGCCTCGCTCGTCTATGTGATGGTGACGGGCAACATTCCCGACTACGTGATCATCCACCGCATGGTGGGCGGGCTCGATTCCTTTCCGCTGCTGGCCGTGCCGTTCTTCATCATGGCCGGCAACCTGATGAATTCCGCCGGCATCACCAACCGCATCTACAACTTCGCCCTGGCGCTCGTGGGCTGGATGCGCGGCGGGCTGGGGCACGTGAACATCGTGGGATCGGTGATCTTCGCCGGCATGTCGGGCACCGCCATCGCCGATGCCGCCGGGCTGGGCACGATCGAGATCAAGGCGATGGTCGATCACGGCTACTCGAAGGAGTTCTCGGTGGGCGTGACCGCGGCCTCGGCCACCCTCGGGCCGATCATCCCGCCGTCGCTGCCGTTCGTGATCTATGCCCTCTTCGCCAACGTGTCGGTCGGCGCGCTCTTCCTCGCGGGGATTTTTCCGGGCGCGGTGATGGCGATCCTCATGATGCTCACCGTCGCCTACTACGCGCACAGGAACAAATGGGGCGCCGACGTTCCCTTCAACGGGAAGCGTGTCGGCAAGGCGCTGTTCGAAACGCTCATCGTCGCCGGGTGGCCCACCGCGATCTGGGGCGCGACCGAGCTGGGCACCGAGCCGCGCTGGACCGTGATGGTGGGACTCGTCGTGCTTCTCGCCGCCGACTGGCGCTTCAAGTTTGCCGCCGTGTTGCCGATCATGACGCCGGTGCTCCTCATCGGCGGCATGACCACCGGCGTCTTCACCGCCACCGAGGGCGCGATCGCCGCATGCGTGTGGGCGCTCTTCCTCGGCCTCGTCTGGTACCGCACGTTGAGCGGGAAGATGCTGGTGAAGGCCTCGATGGACACGATCGAGACCACCGCCGCGGTGCTCTTCATCGTCGCCGCCGCGTCGATCTTCGGCTGGATGCTCACGGTGACCCGCACCACCGAGATGATCGCGGCGTGGGTGCTGTCGGTGACGAGCACGCCGGCCGGGTTCCTGCTGCTCGCCAACCTGCTCATGCTTTTCGTCGGCTGCTTCCTCGAGCCCACCGCGGCGATCACGATCCTGGTGCCGATCCTGCTGCCCATCGTCCACAAGCTCGGCATCGACCCGGTGCACTTCGGCCTGGTGATGGTGCTGAACCTCATGATCGGGCTGTTGCATCCGCCCATGGGCCTGGTGCTTTTCGTGCTGGCGCGGGTGGCCAGGCTCTCGGTGGAGCGCACCACCATGGCGATCCTGCCGTGGCTGGTGCCGCTGCTCATCAGCCTGGTGATAGTGACGTATATTCCTTCGATCAGCCTCTGGCTTCCGAACCACATGCGTTAGGAGTTCCGACCATGTTGCGAGAAACCCCCCTCTATCTGCGCCTCAATCCCGCCGACGACGTCGTGATCGCATGCCGCGAGCTCGAGACGGGCACCAACCTCATCAAGGAAAACGTGATCTGCCGGGAGCGCATTCCCGCGGGCCACAAGGTCGCCACGCGCGCTCTTCGCCCGGGAGATCCGGTGCGCCGCTACAGCCAGATCATCGGCTTCGCGACCCAGCCGATCGCGCCGGGCCAGCACGTGCACGTCCACAATCTCGAGGTGCGCGATTTCGCGCGCGACTACGCGTACGGCGAGGCCTACAAGCCGACGGAGTACGTGAAGTCGCCCGCGACCTTCCGCGGCATCGTGCGCCCGGACGGAAGGGTCGCCACCCGCAACTACATCGGCATCCTCTCGACGGTGAACTGCTCGGCGACGGTCTCCAAGTACGTGGCCGAGGCCTTCAAGGGCGAGGCGCTCGCCTCCTATCCCAACGTCGACGGCGTCGTGGCGCTCACCCACACCAGCGGCTGCGGCATGGATTCGGCGGGGGAGGGGATCGACATCCTGCGCCGCACGCTCGCCGGCTACGCGCGCCACGCCAACTTCGCGGGCGTGCTCGTGATCGGTCTCGGATGCGAGGCGAACCAGATGGATGCGCTCTTCTTCACGCAGGGCCTCGCGCAGGGCCCGCTGCTGCGCGCGATGACGATCCAGGACAAGGGCGGCACCGCGAAGGCGGTTGCCGAGGGCATCGCCATCGTGAAGGAAATGCTGCCGGTGGCGAACCAGGTCACGCGCGATACCGTGCCGGCGAGCGGCATCGTGGTCGGCCTGCAATGCGGCGGCTCCGATGGCTATTCGGGCATCACCGCCAATCCCGCGCTGGGTGCGGCGGTCGATCTGCTCGTGAGGCACGGCGGCACGGCGATCCTTTCCGAGACGCCCGAGATCTACGGCGCGGAACACCTCCTCACGCGGCGCGCGCAGAACCGCGCGGTGGGCGAGAAGATCGTCGAGCGCATCAAGTGGTGGGAGGAATACACGGCGCGCAACAAGGGCGAGATGAACAACAACCCTTCGCCGGGGAACAAGGCCGGCGGCCTCACCACCATCCTCGAGAAATCGCTGGGCGCGGTGGCCAAGGGCGGGACGACGGGACTGATGGGCGTTTTCGAATACGCCGAGCCCGTGACCACCAAGGGTTTCGTGTTCATGGACACTCCGGGCTACGACCCGGTGTCGGCGACGGGCCAGGTCGCCGGCGGGGCCAACATGATCTGCTTTACCACCGGGCGCGGCTCGGTCTACGGGTGCAAGCCGTCGCCTTCGCTCAAGCTCGCGACCAACACCGCGATGTACGAGCGCATGGAAGACGACATGGACATCAACTGCGGCGAGATCCTCGATGGCTCGATGAGCGTGCAGGAGGCGGGGGAGAAGATCTTCAAGCTGATCCTTGCCACTGCTGGAGGAGAGCCCAGCAAGAGTGAACGGCATGGATTCGGGGCGGATGAGTTCGTGCCTTGGTATCTCGGGGCCGTAATGTAAGAAAAGCCTTGGAACACAGATGAACACGGATGAACACAGATAAAACAAAATGAGGAGAGAGTGATGCGTAACGGGATAGGAGTCGGGCTGGGAATGATTGCCGTGGCGCTCTCCCTGGGCGCCGGGGCGCAGACGAAGCTGAAGTGGGCGCACGTGTATGAGACGAGCGAGCCTTATCACACGGCGGCGATCTGGGCGGCGGGGGAGATCAACAAGCGCACCAACAACCGCTACGTGGTCGACGTGTTCCCGGCGTCCTCTCTCGGCAAGGAGACGGACATCAACCAGGGGCTCACGCTGGGCACCGTGGACATCATCTATACGGGACAGCTGTTCACCGGCCGCACCTACGGGCCGCTCGCCATCGGCGGCGCTCCCTACATGTTCCGCGACTTCGACCACTGGAAGAAATACTCGACCAGCCCGCTCTTCGCCGAGCTGGCCGAGGGGTACCGGCAGAAAAGCGGCGGCAACAAGGTGGTCGCCATCACCTATTACGGCGAGCGCCACGTGACCTCGAACAAGCCGATCAACAAGCCCGAGGACATGAAGGGGCTCAAGATCCGCGTGCCGGATGCGCCGCTCTACACGATGTTCCCGCGGGCGGTAGGGGCCAACCCCACGCCGATCGCTTTCGCCGAGGTATACCTCGCGCTGCAGAACGGCACCGTCGACGCCCAGGAGAACCCGCTGCCGACGATCGACGCCAAGAAGTTCTACGAAGTGCAGAAGTACATCGTCCTCACCGGCCACATCACCGACGCCCTCATCACCATCGTCGGAGGCCCCACCTGGGCGAGGCTCTCGGACGCCGACAAGACGATCTTCGAGGCCACGCTCAGGGAGGCGGCGGCGCGCGCGACCGCTGAGATCATCGGGATCGAGAAGAAGCTCGGCGCGGAATTCGAAAAGCGCGGCAAGACGGTGGTGAACGTCGACCGCAAGCCCTTCCGTGACGCGACCATGAAGCTTCACAACGGGCCGGATGCCACGTGGCCGAAGGAAATTTACGACAGGCTGCAGGCACTCTGATGTAGGAATTCGGCTACAACTACCCGGCCTGTTCCGACATTTGAATCATTCGCCGCCCGACTTCATGACAAAGCGAGTGCATTTACGATGGTCCGATTGAAACCCGCCGCGCGGACCATCCAACATGGACAACACCATTCTCGTCGTGGAGGACGACCCCGAGCTCCAGGAAGTCCTCACGCTTAACCTGCAGAGCGCAGGCTATCGCGTGCTCCGCGCGAGCACCATTCACCAGGCCGAGGCCCTGGTGAACGCCGCGCTTCCGCAGCTGATCCTCCTCGACTGGATGCTTCCTGACACGCCCGGGCTATCCTTCGCGAGGAAGCTGCGCGCCGAATCGCGGTCCGCCGCGGTTCCGATCATTCTCCTGACGGGGCGCGGCGGCGAGTCGGACAGGATTACCGGCCTCGAGGCGGGCGCCGACGACTATCTCATCAAGCCCTTCTCGCCCCGCGAGCTCCTCGCGCGAATCAAGGCGGTGATGCGCCGCTGCGCGCCCCAGTACGCCGACATGGTGGTGGAGATCGCGGGGCTGCGCCTCGATCCCGCCCCGCGCCGCATCGTGGGCAACGGCCGGGACATCGAGCTGGGCGCCCTGGAATTCCGCATGCTGCGCTTTTTCATGACGCACCCGGGACGCGTCTACAGCCGCGCCCAGCTCCTCGACGAGATCTGGGGCAACAACGTCTACGTCGAAGAGCGCACGGTCGACGTGCACATCCGGCGCCTGCGCCAGGCGCTCGAGCCCACCGGCCACAAGGACCGCCGCGCCGCCTGATCCCAGGCTGATCAAACGCCCTTTTCCAGAGCCTGCCCCAACGGACAGGCTTTTTTTTCGCCACAATGTGCGGATGATCACCCTCCACCACCTGAACAACTCGCGCTCGCAGCGTGTCCTGTGGCTCCTCGAGGAGCTGGGCCTCGAATACGACATCAAGCGCTACCAGCGCGACCCGCAGACGATGTTGGCGCCCGCGTCCCTTCGCGAAGTTCACCCGCTCGGCAAGTCGCCGGTCATCACGGACGGGCCCCTCGTCCTCGCAGAGTCGGGCGCCATCATCGAATATCTCGCCGAAACCCATGGAAAGCTCGTCCCTGCCGCGGGCACGCCGCAGTGGCGCCGCTATCGCTACTGGATGCACTACGAGGAGGGCTCGATGATGCCGCCGCTGCTCCTGAAGCTTGTGTTCAACCGCATCGAGCGCGCGAAAGCTCCGTTCTTCGTGCGGCCGGTGGCGCGCGCCATCGCGCGGAAGGCGAAGCAATCGTTCGTCGAGCCCCAGATCGCGCTGCATCTCGACTATCTCGAAGCCGAGCTCGGAAAATCAACGTGGTTCGCGGGCGAGGAGCTCAGCGCCGCGGACATCCAGATGAGCTTTCCCGTGGAGGCGGCGGCCGCGCGCGGCGGCCTCGATGCGCGGCGCCCGCGGCTCATGGCATTCCTAGAGCGCATTCACGCGCGGCCCGCCTACCGCAAGGCGCTCGAGCGCGGCGGGGAATTCAAGCTCGGCTGATCGCAAAGCCGCAGGAAGGGCTTACGATGGCGACAGGAGGTCCATGAAAATGACCGGATATCGGCAATCGTCATGCATCCTCGTCAGCGCCGCGTTGATCGCCACACCCTGCCGTGCCGGCGACCTGGAGGACGGGGTCAGGTTCCACGAGCGCAATGACTATGCGAAGGCAATCGGTGCGTTTCAGCGTGCCGCCGCCAAAGGGGAGGCCGAAATGGGTGTCGCGCAGGACGATGGTCGCGCGGCGGGCTGGTACAGGAAGGCCGCCGAGCAGGGAGACCGCTGGGCGCAATTCAACGCCAGCGTCATGTACTACAAGGGCCGGGGCGTGCCGCAGGATCGCGTCGAGGCCGCGAAATGGTGGACGCTCGCCATGATGGAGGGCGGCGCGTACGCCGAGACGATTCGTCCTTCAGTCGAATCCGCGGAGCGCAAGCTCACGGCGGAAGAAATCGCCGAAGGAAAGCGGCGTGCCGCCACCTGGACGCAGAGGAGCATCGTCAATCTCGACAAGCCGGGAATGCTTGAAGCAATTGAAAAGCAGAACCCCGCGCACCACCGCAAGATCCTCGAGATCCTTCGTGTGGCGCAGGCGGAACCGTGCGAGACGCTCCCGCGGATTCTGAAGACGCAGTTCGACGCGGCAAGCGCCGAATGCCGTTCGTACCAGCTCCTGACAAGCGATCCTCCGAAGCGTCACCTGGCATTCACGCTGGCGGACACGGTCTACGTCACGAACGTCGTCCAGTACAAGCTTCGCGGGAAGCTCACGCCGGCCGAATCGAAGAAATGAAAGCTGCGGCGAGATGAAATTCGCCCTGCAGCAGCTCTACATGATCGAGGGCTGGGCGCTCGTGGCGTTGGGGGTCCTTCACACCGGCTCTACGTTGCGTCTCTACAACGCCTTCACGTTGCAGGCCCACTGGTTCATGAGTGCAGGAATCCTCATGATCCTCGTCGGAGCCCTGAACCTGCTCAATCGCAAATACGGCGGCGCCGCTCGCGGCGTGCGCCTCGTATGCATTGGTGCCAATATCGTGATCCTGGCGTACTCCGTGGCCGGCGGAGTGCTGGGACACGCGGACCTGGTCGCATGGATCATCGTGCTCGGCATCGTCGTCCCGCTGACCGCGCTTTCGTTCTCGCGAACCGTCAACCGATAGAGGGAGCGACATTCATGGCGGCAAAGAACACCGGAGGATGGAAGACCTGCGGCCGCGGACACAAGTATCGCGGCCCGGGCCCGTGCCCGATCTGCTGGCCCAAGAGCCGAAGGAGCATTGCGAAAAGGCGTTCCTGAAAATCCCGGGAGGATTCATGCGCTATCGATCGAAGGCGGAGCTGTTCGGCTTGCCCCTCTTCTGCGTCGCGGTAGGGCCCGACCTGGAGAAGCGCGAAGCGCGCGGAGTGGCGCGGGGAATCGTAGCCATCGGCGACATCGCGATCGGCGGGATTGCACTGGGCGGTGCCGCGGTGGGCTTCATCGCGTTCGGGGGCCTCGCCGGCGGCGTCCTGGCGCTCGGCGGCTTCTCCGTCGCGCTCCTGGCCATCGGGGGAGTGGCGATCGGGGGCCTGGCGTTGGGTGGTTGCGCGATCGGCTACCAGGCATTGGGCGGCCTGGCCATCGGATACTATTCGCTGGGCGGCCTTTCGATCGGCGTTCATCCGCAAGGCGGCACCTTGATCCATTGGCCATTCCCGCTATGAAGAGACTCCACGTCCTTCTGCTTCTCGCCTTCTCGTTGCCCGCTGCGGCCCAGAGCCCCGAGTGGAGGGCCCTCAACGACGAGATGCGCTCGCTCTACCAGAAAGGGCAGTATGAGCGCGCGCAGGTCGCGGCGAAGCAGGCCCTCGATCTCGCGGTGCAGCAGAAGGGTGCCGACGATCTCTCGGTCGCGGTGAGTGCCGGCAACCTCGCCGCGCTGCACGACATGGAACGGCAGTACGCGCAGGCCGAGCCGCTTTTCGCGCGCGCCCTCGCCATCCGTGAAAAGGCCCTCGGCCCCGATCATCCCGATGTGGCGAGCTCGTTGAACAACCTCGCGTCGCTGTATCGCAGCCAGGGCCGGTATGCCGAGGCGGAGCCGCTCTACACGCGCGCCCTGCAAATCCGGGTAAAGGTCTACGGCTCCGGGCATCCCGACGTGGCGACGAGTCTCAACAACCTCGCCGCGCTCTATCGCGCGCAGAACCGCTACGCCGAGGCCGAGCCCCTCTATGTGAAGTCGCTGGAGATCCGGGAGCAAGTGCTCGGCACGGAACATCGCGACGTGGCGATGAGCCTCAACAACCTCGCCGCGCTCTACGATGCGCAGGGAAAATACTTCGAGGCCGAGCCGCTCTACAAGCGAGCGCTGGCGATCCGGGAGAAAACGCTGGATCGCGAGCATCTCGACGTCGCCGCGAGCCTCGCGAGCCTCGGCGGGATGTACCAGGTCCAGCGCGCCTACGACAAGGCCGAGCCGCTGCTGCTGCGCTCGATGGCGATCCGCGAAAAGCTCCTTCCCCCCGATCACCCGGACTTGGTCGCGAACCGGCACGCCCTGTGGGCGCTCTTCATGTCGGTGGACAAATTTGCCCTCGCCGAGCAATACCAGCAGCCAGGGCAGGTGACGCCCACGGAAGAGCAACGAAGACGGCTTTCCATTCCGATGCCCAGCCCAGGAAGATCCGCCCCGAAGTGATTCGATGACGCTGCGGGAGCTGCTCGGGATCGAGGTGCCGCTCATCCAGGCGCCGATGGCCGGCTCGCAGGGCAGCGCGCTCGCCGTCGCGGTATCCAACGCTGGAGCGCTGGGATCCCTTCCGTGCGCGATGCTCACGGTGGAGGCAATGCGCGCGGAGCTCGAAACCATGAAGGCGCAGACCTCGCGGCCGGTGAACGTGAACTTCTTCGTTCACACGCCGCCCGCGGCGGACGCGGCGCGCGAGGCACGGTGGCGCGAGGCGCTGGCTCCGTACTACAAGGAATTCGCCATCGATGCAGCGGCGATTCCCGCGGGTCCGGGCCGCGCGCCTTTTTCTTCCGAGGCCGCCGAGGTGCTCGCCGAATTCAAGCCCGCGGTGGTGAGCTTCCATTTCGGCCTGCCGTCGGCCGAGCTTCTCGCGCGCGTGAAGGCGTGGGGCGCGAAAGTGATCGCCTCCGCCACCACGGTCGATGAGGCGCGATGGCTCGAAGCGCGCGGCGTCGATGTCGTGATCGCGCAAGGGGTCGAGGCGGGAGGGCATCGCGGCATGTTCCTCTCCGGCCACATCGCCACGCAGGTCGGAACGTTCGCGCTGCTGCCACAGGTCGTGAGCGCGGTGAAGGTCCCGGTCATCGCCGCCGGCGGCATTGCCGACGCGAAGGGAGTGGCGGCGGCGATGGCGCTTGGCGCGTCGGGCGTGCAGGTCGGGACGGCCTATCTCCTGTGCCCGGAGGCGAAGACGAGCCCGGTGCATCGCGCCGCGCTGAAGAGCGAGGCGGCGCGCGCGACCGCGCTCACGAATCTTTTCACCGGACGCCCGGCGCGCGGAATCATGAATCGCCTGATGAGCGAGTTGGGTCCGATGAGCGCCGCGCCGCCGGCGTTCCCGCTGGCGGCCACAGCCATCGCTCCATTGCGCGCGAGGGCCGAAGGCAAGGGAAGCGGCGACTTCTCGCCGCTCTGGTGCGGGCAGAATCCCGGCGGCTGCAAGGAGATTCCCGCGGCCGACCTCACGCGCGAATTGGCCGCGGGATTCGCGCGATGATCGAGGTGAGCGCGCTTCGCCCCGAGGATCGCGCGCGCTGGGAAATCCTGTCGCGCGGCTACAAGGCGTTCTATGAGACCGAGCTGCCGGATTCCAAGTACGAAGAGACGTGGCTCCGGCTGATGGGCGGCGAGGGGGTCTACGGCTACGCGGCGCGCCTCGACGGGCATCTCGTCGGCATCGCCCACTACCTCTTCCACGCGAGCACCTGGATGGAGGACGCGTGCTATCTGCAGGACCTGTTCGTCGATGAGAGCGTGCGCGGCAAGGGTGTTGCGCGGGCCCTGATCGAGCAGGTCGCCCGCAAGGCGCGCGAGCGCGGCGCATCGCGGCTCTATTGGACGACCAAGCACGACAACGCCACCGCCCGCGCCTTGTACGACAAGGTCGCGCGCCACAACGGATTCATCCGTTACGACTATCCGCTCCGCGAGCCATAGCCACGGCACGTCCCGGCTATCATGTGGAGATGACCCAGGATTCACCGGCGAAACGAGAGGCGCGATGCATCGCGAAGTTCGATCCGGCGATCGCGAAGCTCGCGCGCGCCTCGGCGGCCGTGCTGCGCAAGCGGTTCTTCCCCACCGCGGTCGAGCTCGTCTACGACAACTACAACGCGCTCGCCATCGGCTGGGGCCCCAATCAGCATGCCACGCAGGCCATCGTTTCTCTCGCCATCTACCCGCGCTGCATCGATCTCTACTTCATCTACGGAGCGAGGCTCGACGATCCGGCTCGGCTCCTGCAAGGCAACGGCACCCGTGGACGTTTCCTGCGCCTCGAAAGCGTGGACCAGCTGGACGATCCCGGCGTCGTGGCGCTGCTTCGCACCGCGATCAAGTTCGGCAAGACACCGCTTCCGGCAACGGGCAAGGGTCGCATCGTGATCAGGTCGGTGTCGGCGAAACAGCGGCCGCGCCGGCCGTTGGCGCGCGCGGCATGAAGGGAATCCTTCTCGTGGCGTTGGGAGGAGCGCTGGGGTCGGCGGCGCGCTTCAAGCTTTCCGGCTGGGTGCTGCATCACACCGTGGACTGGCGCTTTCCCGCGGGCACTTTCGCGGTGAACGTGCTGGGCTGCCTCGTGGCCGGAGTCCTGGCGGGCCTCGCGGAGAAGTACGACTTCTTCACCGTGGATGCGCGACTCTTCCTTTTCACCGGCATCCTCGGCGGCTTCACCACCTTCTCCGCCTTCGGGCTGGAAACGATGTTCCTCATCCGGCGCGGCGAGTGGCTGGTCGCCGGATCCAACGTGGTCGTGAGTGTCATCGCCGGATTGGCCGCGCTGTGGCTCGGATGGGGCGCGGCTTCCCTGCGTGCCTGAGGCGAAAGACATGAAGGCGGCGTCGCAGCGAACGCTCGAGCATCGCAAGGCGGCCACGCGCGCCGGGCTCACCTATGTCTCGGACGGCTTCGCGGGCATCACGCGCAGGCGCGCCGGCAGCGGCTGGATCTACTTCGCGCCCAACGGGGCGCGCATCCGCGATCCCGGCAAGCGCAAGCGGCTCAACAAACTGGCGATTCCTCCGGCGTGGACCGACGTGTGGATCTGTCCCGATCCCAGCGGCCACATCCAGGCGACGGCGCGGGATGCGAGGGGCCGCAAGCAGTATCGCTACCACTCGTCGTATCGCGAGGCGCGCGACCGCTCCAAGTTTCGCCACATGCTCGAGTTCAGCGAGATCCTGCCACGCCTTCGCGAGCGCGTGGAGCGCGACCTGCGCGCCGAAGACCTCACCCGCAACCAGCTCCTGGCGACGCTGATTCGGCTGCTCGACAAGACCCTCATCCGCGTGGGCAACGACGAGTACGCGCGCGAGAATCGTTCCTTCGGCCTCACCACGCTTCGCCAGCGCCACGTGCAGGTGAGCGGCACGTCGCTCACGTTCAGCTTTCGCGGCAAGAGCGGAGTCGAGCACAACGTGGCATTCACCGATCGCCGGCTCGCGCGCATCATCCAGCGCTGCCAGGATCTGCCGGGGCAGGAGCTGTTCCAGTATCTCGATTCCGCCGGCAAGCGCCAGGCGATTTCCTCCGACGACGTGAACGCGCACCTGCGCGAGATCACCGGCCGCGACGTGACCGCGAAGGACTTCCGCACCTGGGGCGGGACGATGCACGCGGCGATGGCGCTGCACGCGATGGGCACGGCGGCGAGCCGGCGAGAGGCCGACCGCAACATCCTCCTCGCCCTGGACAAGGTCGCGGAGCGCCTCGGAAACACGCGCACCGTGTGCCGGAAGTATTATGTGCATCCTTCCTTGCTGAGCGCTTACCTGCTGGGAAGGACCGTAGAACTGCCGAGCATCGACTCGCAGCAACCGGTGCGACGGGGCGTGCGCGCCGCGGCCTTGCGCCGCGACGAGGTCGCGGTGCTGCAATTCCTCCAAGACGAGCTATCCGGGAGCTGACATGTTCACCACGGTATTCCTGCTGATCGCCTGCGCGCTGATCGCCGTCGCGGCGGTGCCGCTGTTGCTGAAGCTGATTCCACCGAACCCGATCTACGGCTTTCGGACCGAGCGTGCGCTCGAGGACTCGGCGGTGTGGTTCGCCGTGAACCGGTTCCTCGGCCGCGCGCTCCTCGTCGCCGTGGGCCTGACCGCGTTGGCGCTCATGTTCTACTCGGGCACGTGGCTCAAGCCCAAGTGGGCGCAATTCGCCGGGTTCCTTGTTCCCCTGGCTGTCGCGATCGGGGCGACCTTCGCATTCGAAAGAAAACTGAAAAAATGAAGAAGAGACTTCTGCTGGTTCTCGTGGCGGCCGCGATTCCCGCGCTCGCCGATGACGCCGCGCTGCTGCGGTGCCGCGCCATCCGGGATGCCACCGCGCGCCTTGCCTGCTACGACGGGCTGCCGGTGGCGGCGCCGGAGCCGAAGGCGGGTCCTGCGCCCCGCGCGGCGGAACCCCGCGCCACCGAACCTCGTGCCGCCGAGCCCCGCGCGGTCGAGACTCGCCCGCCGCCGCCACAGACGCCGACGCAGTTCGGCCTCGAGCAAAGGCCCAATCCCGTCGAGCTGGCGTCGATCGAAAGCTACATCCCGGGGAACTTCGAGGGCTGGTATCCGAACGCGGTGTTCACGCTCGCCAACGGACAGATCTGGCAGATTTCCGACGGCAGCGCGCGCCGCCTCTACCGCACCAATCCCAAGGTCAAGATCCGGCGCGGGTCGTTCGGCTCCTTCTTCCTCGAGATCGAGGGCGACAACAACTCGCCGCGGGTGCGCCGGCTTCAGTGACCCTGCAATCGCTCGAGCCCAGGTAACGATTACCCGCGCATCGGGCTTCGCGGAGAATTCACCAAGACTTCATGGGGATTTAACAATAGGCGCCTATATTCGGCGCATGCGATTCGAACCCAGATCGCCGGAATCGCGCTCGCCGCGCGCCCTTTTCCTTCAACCCCCGGTCGAGGCGGAGGCGCCGCGCGGGTCCGCGCCCTGCGAGGCATCCGCGCCGCGCCTGAACGATTCCGAGCGGGAGGCCCTGCTCCTCAACATTGATTTGTCTCTGCGCGCCTATACGCGGGCGCAGCTTTTCAGCTGGGTGCAAGGCGCGCTGCAAAGCCTGATCCCGCACGAGGTCCTCGTGTGCGGGCTGCATGAAGGCAGCCATAGCGCGATGCGCGTCGACAGCTTTTCGACCGCTCCCGTGGATTGCCCGTGGTTGAGCGAGCTCTTCCAGCAGGACTTGTCGCTTGTTCCGCACCTGGTCAAGCAGTGGGAAGAGAACCGCTGCCAGGCGATTATCTCGGAATCCGAGCGCGGCCCGTTCGCGGGCAGCTCGCTCGCGCGCGAGTTCTCGCGACTGGGCGCAAGCCACGTGCTCGCGCACGGCAGCCACGATGCGACCGGGCAGATGACGAGCTTCTTCGTCTTCGCATGCCGTCCCGGCGCGGTGGGGCCGAGGCAGACCTACCTCGCGGACCTCGTCGTGCCCTACCTGCACGCCGCCTGGGTTCGCACCCAGGTGAGGTGGCCGCTCGATCACGCCGGCGCCAACAAGCCCGCGAAGACCGGGCTGCTCACCCCGCGCGAAACGCAGATTCTGCACTGGATCTATCACGGCAAGAGCAACATCGAGATCGGCATGATCCTCGACATCAGCCCGCTCACGGTGAAGAACCACGTGCAGAAGACCCTGCGCAAGCTGAACGTGCTGAACCGCACCCAGGCAGTGGGCAGGGCGCTCGCGCTTCGCCTCGTGAATCCCTGATCCCGGCGGCCGGTCCGTTTCGCCCATGAGCGGTGTGTTCACGCAACCCGTCGTGCTCCTGCTCGGTCCCCATCGCGCGTCGCGAAGCGGTGTGAGCACCCATTTGAACTTGCTCATGAGCTCGAGCCTCGCCGGGGAATTCGAGATGGTGCATTTGCAGTCCGTCAACCCGTTTGCGCTCGCGGCGACGATCATGTTCCGTCGCGTCTCGCTGGTGCACATCAATACCTCGCTCGACCCGGGCGCGTACTGGCGCGATCTCGCGGACCTCGCGGTGGCGAAGATGCTCGGTGCGCGGGTCGTCTACCAGGTGCATGGAGGACAACTGCCACAGCGGTTCCTCGCCGGCCGGCTCTTCCTCACGGCCCTCGTGCGCCGCTTGCTCCTCATGCCGGACCTCGTGATCGTCACGGCGCGCAGCGAGCTCGACGCCTACCGCGAGCTCATTCCCGAGCAGCATGTGGTTGCGCTCCCAAACGGCATCGACTGCCGCAGGTACGCCGCGATTCCCACGGTGCGCTCCCAACCTGAGGAGCCGCTGCGGCTGGTCTACATCGGCCGCGTAGCGCGCGAGAAGGGGCTCTACGAAGCCCTGCAGGGCTTGCGGCTCGCGCACGAGCTTGGCGTGGACGCGCGCCTCGTCATCGCCGGCAACGGCGCCGAGGGGACGCGGCTGCGCCGCTATGCACAGGCTCTCGGCGTGGCACCGCGCGTGTGTTTCGTGGGATCCCTGTCCGGCGCCGATCGGGTGAAGCTCCTCGCCGGCGCCGACGTGATGATCCTTCCCAGCTACAGCGAGGGCCTGCCGCATGCGCTTCTCGAGGGGATGGCGGCCGGCATCCCGGTAATCGCCACGCCGGTGGGCGCGATTCCGGATGTGGTTTCGGACGGCATCCACGGCTTCCTCGTGCCGACGCGTGACGGCAAGGCGATCGCGGAGTCGCTCGCGGTGCTGGCTGCGGACCGCGAGAGGCTGTCGTGGATGAGCCGCGCGTGCCGGCGGCGCATTCGCGCGGCTTTCACGATCGAACGGCTCGCGCAGGAGCTGGCGCTGCAGTACCGGCGGATCTGCGGACCTCGCGAGACGGTCGATGGCGCTCGCGCCGGGCGACTCCGTTTGGCGACAAGACCCTCTCTTTTTTCTCTTGTAGGACAAGGCTTTGGGAGGAACTCGGCCCCGCTTTCGGCAGTCCGTAGGAAATGAGCGATTCCCCGCAGGCAAGCATCCTGATCGTCGACGACGATCGCGCGAGCCTGATGGCGATGGAGGACGTGCTCGGCACTCTCGGCACGCGCCTCGTCACGGCGAGCTCGGGTGAAGAGGCACTGCGCCGGGTCCTCGGCGAGGACTTCGCCGCGATCCTGCTCGATGTGCGCATGCCGGGAATCGACGGCTACACTACCGCGAGCATGATCCGCGAGCGCAAGCGCTCGCGCCATACGCCCATCATCTTCCTCACCGCCGCCACCGACGACCTCGCCTCGATGTTCAAGGGCTATCGCGCCGGCGCGGTCGACTACATCGTGAAGCCCGTGATTCCCGAGATCCTGCGCTCGAAGCTCGCGGTGTTCGTGGGATTGCACGACATGAACAGCATGCTCTCGGCCGAGCTCGCCGAGCGCGCGCTCTCCGAGCAGCGCCTGCGCGCCTCGGAGGAGAACCTGAGAGCGCTCGCGGCGCACCTGCAGTCGGTGCGCGAGGAGGAGCGTATCCACATCGCGCGCGAGATCCACGACGAGCTGGGCCAGGCGCTCACCGGGCTCAAGTTCGACTTGAATGCGTTCGCGAAGCAGTTCGAGAAGGACTCATCGGTGGTGCGCGCCGAGAAGCAGCACGGCCTCGGTGCCTCGATCGACCGCATCATCAATTCGGTTCGCCGCATCGCCTCGGGGCTGCGCCCGGAGGTGCTCGACGAGATCGGGCTCGCCGCCGCGTTCGAATGGCAGGCGCGCGAGTTCCAGCGCCGCACCGGCATCCGTTGCCACGTGAGCATCCCGGCGAGGTTCGTCGATCCCGACAAGGAACGCTCCACGGCGCTGTTCCGCGTCTACCAGGAGCTGCTCACCAACGTCGCGCGGCATGCCAACGCCACGCGCGTCAACGTGACGATCACCGAGGGCGACACGTCCCTCGGGCTCGCGGTCGAAGATAACGGCCGGGGCATCAAGGAGAAGGAAATCGAGAGCCCGCGCTCCCTCGGTTTCCTCGGCTTACGAGAGCGCGTCCTCGCATTCGGCGGAAGCGTCGAGGTCAAGGGCAACGAGGGCAAGGGAACAAGAGTCTCCGTGTCCGTCCCGATGACCGCCCACCAACCGGTCTTCTACGCATGACATACGCCACCTCAGCAGTGCTGCACGGCACGCCCGGCGTGCCGGTCAAGGTCCTCATCGCCGACGACCACCCCGTCGTGCGCCAGGGTTTGAAAATGATGCTCAACGCCGACCCCGAGGTGGATGTCGTGGGCGAAGCGCGCGACGGCGACGAAGCCTTCGACATGGCCCACAAAGTCGACTGGGATGTCGCGGTGTTCGACTACTCGATGCCGGGCCGCGGCGGAGTGGAGCTGCTCTCGGACGTGAAGCACGACTACCCGGAGCGCCCAGTGCTGATCCTCAGCATCTATCCCGAGGATCCGCACGGTCTGCGCGCTCTGAGGGCGGGTGCCGCAGGCTATATCAGCAAGGAGACCGCCGCCGAGGAGTTGACCGCCGCCGTGAAGAAGGCGGCCTCGGGTGGACGCTACGTGAGCACGGCGCTCGCGGAGAAGCTCGCCTCGCGCCTCACGCCCGAACAGGAGCGTCCGCCGCACGAACGCCTCTCCGATCGCGAATACCGCGTCATGTGGCTGCTCGCCTCAGGCAAGACGCTGCTCGAGATCGCCGAGGAGATGCGGCTGTCCCCCAGCACGGTTTCGACCTATCGCGGCCGAATCCTGAAGAAGCTCGGGCTGCACACGAACGTGGACCTCGTGCACTACGCGATGAAGCACCGCCTGATCGAGTAGCTAGGACAGGGTCCGCTCGCCGCGCTTGTTGGCGAGGTATTGGGCCACGTGCTGCGCCGAGGCGCCGACGGCCGATACGGCCGCGAACAGCTCGTCCTTCGTGGTGTCGAGGTACTTGATCCAGTAGCGGATCTCGTTCTCGTCGTCGAAGTCGATGACGCGGCCGTCCATGAACTTGATGTGCTTGCCGGTCACGCTCCCTCCCCAGGGCAAAGCGCATGATTCCGATACCTGAAATCAAACCTAGCGAAGCGTTGTAGGCGCGTCAATATTCGTACGCAACCGTACAAAAGGGGCAGTAGAATTGCCCGGTGGACCCCGTTTCCATCGCCCTGGCACTGGCGCTCGCGCAGGCTCTGCCGCAGCCGGCGCCGCTCGACCTGGACCAGCCCGAGCGGGCGCAGCTCGTCCTCATCGATTCGCAGTTCCTCGGCGACCAGGTCCTCGCCGCCATGGCCTTGCCCTACAAGTACGGCGTGTCCCAGAAAGCGTGCAAGGCGAAGGAATTGCAGGCGGGGCGCGGCTGGAAGGCGGTGCGCGAACCCAGCGGGCGGGTGGAGTGGATCCTGGGCCCGGCGACCAAAGTCTTCTGGAGCGGGATCTACGGCACCTGCCTGATTCAGTCGCCGCTCGCCCGCGAGAAGTTGAAGCCCGCCGACCGCGAAGCCCTCGAATGCGAGTGCAACGGCTGGCTTCCGGGGAATCCTTGATGATGGCTCGCCTCTTGCTCGCGGGCGTATTGCTTGTCGCCGCCGTTTCAGCCCATGCGCAGAGCGCCCAGGACCGAGCGCTGGCGATCATCGCGGAGAAGACCGGCCTCAAGCCGATCACCATCCCGGACACCGAGGGCGCATACCTCGGCAAGACGCATCGCGGCTACCAGGTGATCTACACCGCGAAGGCGGGTGACGTGTGGGGACGGTTCGTGGCGCGGCTCACGATGGCGGAGCTGGGACGCGAGACCGGCGGTGTACTTGCCTACCTCACGGGCCAGAACCGGAAATCCCTGGGCGGAGACGTGGTTGGCAGCCCGCTGGACGAGCTGCTGTCGCGCCAGATCGGCCAGCCCCTGTCGGTGACGTTCATGCTCAAGCACGGCAAGCCCGGGGCGCCGCGCCTCGACGTGCTGAGCGACTACGCGAAGGTGGGGCCCGCGGAAAAGATGCCGCAGCGCGCCCAGATCGGCCACAACGCGGGATTCCTTTACGCCGACGATGCGGAATTCGCGCAACGCATCGCGTCCAATTCCGCGCTCATGAGGCGAATGCGCAACCTGCGCACGGAGTACATCCGTCTCGACTCCGACGCCGTCACGTTCTTCTTCGCTGGCAGCGAGCGCGACTACAGCGGGATGATCATGGACCACGGCGGATTCGACCGGATGTTCAACGACATCATGGACGACATCGCCGACATCGCCGACGCCATCCCGGCTAAATAACAAGAATTGGTGGGCGGTACTGGGATCGAACCAGTGGCCCCTCCCGTGTGAGGGGAGTGCTCTACCGCTGAGCTAACCGCCCGAGGAATGCGCATTTTATCAGAGCGAGTTCGAGGGGCCGTCGCGCGGTGGAGTATCGCCGCGCTGCTCGCCGCATGCCTGCCGGTGCCGGCCGCATCGGCCGAGGCCTATCCTTCGAAGCCCATCCGGATCATCGTGCCCTTCGGCGCCGGAGGCATCGCCGATTTCACGGCGCGCGCGGTGGCGCGGAAGATGAGCGAGTCGCTGGGGCAGCCGGTGGTGATCGAGAACCGGCCGAGTGCTGGCGGCGTGATTGCCACGCAGGCAGTGGCGCGGGCCGAGCCCGACGGCTACACGTTGCTCCTCATGTCCAACGGCAACGCGGTGAGCGTCGGGCTGTTCAAGTCGTTGCCGTTCGATACGGTGAAGGACTTGGCGCCGATCTCAACGCTCGGTTTCTTCGACCTGGTGGTGATCGTGCGCGCCAACTCCAGGTTCGCATCGTTGCGCGAATTGCTGGCCTTCGCGAGGGAGCATCCCGGAAAGCTCAACATCGGCACGATCAATGTCGGCAGCACGCAGAACCTCGCGGGCGAGCTCTTCAAGAGCCGCGCCGCGATCGATGCGCAGATCGTTCCCTTCGGCGGCACGCCCGCGCTGTTTTCCGCTTTGCTCGGCGGCTCCGTGGACGCGGCGGTGGAGATCGTCGGCCCGGTGATCCCCCAGGTTGCAGGCAAGGCCGTGCGGATTCTTGCGGTGATGGGCGCGAAGCGTCGCGAGGGAATGCCCGACGTTCCTACCGTCATGGAGAGCGGCATTCCGGACTTCAGCGTCGCGTCGTGGAACGCGCTTGCCGCACCCGCCCGCACGCCGAAGGACATCGTCGCGCGCCTCAACAAGGAAGCCAACGCCGCGGTCGCTTCTCCGGAGGTGAGGGCGCGTCTGGCCGAGCTCGGCGTCGATGCGCGCGGAGGAACGCCGGAGGAGGCGCGCGAGCTGCTCGCGAGCGAGATCCGGCGCTGGAGCGAGGTGATCGCCAAGGCCGGCATCGAGCGGCAATGAAGACGATCGCCCCGCCTCATCCGAATCCGACCAAGCCGGCGTTCGTGCTGCCGGTGGGTGCTTGCGATGCCCACTGCCACGTCTTCGGGCCGGCGGCGCGCTTTCCGTATGCCGCGAATCGCCGCTACACGCCGCCCGACGCGCCGGCGGAAAAACTCGCGGCCCTGCACCGGCACATGGGAATCTCGCGCGCGGTCCTCGTGCAGGCGAGCGCCCATGGCACCGACAACAGCGCCATGCTCGACGCGATCTCGCGCGATCCCGCCAACCTTCGTGGAGTCGCGATGGTCGATGCGGCGGCCTCGGACGCAGAACTCGAGCGCCTTCACGCGGGTGGGGTGCGCGCCCTGCGGTTCAATTTCGTCCGGCATCTGGGCGGCGCCCCGGACGCCGCGGCGGTGATTCGCATGGCGCATCGCATCCTTCCGTTGGGCTGGCACCTCGTTGCATGGGTCAAGGTAAGCGGGGCGGAGCGCGTGTCGACGGCCGGCGGCGATTTTTCCGACGCCATCCCGTTCGCGGTAGAGCTCATCGCGGCCGCGTCGGATCGCGTCCTGTGGGGCACCGATTGGCCGCACCCAAACGTTCGCGAGATGCCCGACTTTTCTCCCGATGAAACGCTGCGCGCGAAACTGCTCGTCGACAACCCGGCTCGCCTCTACTGGAGCCGCTAGACGCGCGAGAAACGTAGAATGGCGGCTTTCCCGCGGCAGCCCTCATGATTCGCACCCGTTTCGCTCCCAGTCCCACCGGCTATCTCCACCTCGGCGGCGCCCGCACGGCACTTTTCAATTGGGCGTACGCGAGGCGCCACGGCGGAAAGTTCGTGCTGCGTGTCGAGGACACGGATCTCGAGCGCTCGACGCAGCAATCGGTGCAGGCGATCTTCGATGCGATGCAGTGGCTCGGGCTCGACTACGACGAGGGCCCTTTTTTCCAGATGCAGCGGCTTACGCGCTATCGCGACATCGGCGAGCAGCTGCTCTCGAAGGGCCACGCGTACTGGGACTACTCCTCGAAGGAAGAGCTCGACGCGATGCGCGAGGCGCAGATCGCGCGCGGCGAGAAGCCGAGATACGACCGGCGCTGGCGCGATTCGAAGGAAACCCCGCCGCCGGGCCGCACTCCGGTGCTGCGCTTCAAGAATCCATTGACGGGTGACGTCACCTGGAACGACCTCGTGAAGGGCCTGATCACGGTCTCGAACGACGAGCTCGACGACCTCGTGCTGTTGCGCACCGACGGCGTGCCCACCTACAACTTCGGCGTCGTGGTCGACGACATCGACATGACGATCAGCCACGTGATCCGCGGCGACGACCACGTGAACAACACGCCGCGCCAGATCAATCTCTATCGCGCGCTCGAGGCGGATCTGCCGCATTTCGCGCACGTGCCGATGATCCTCGGCGCCGACGGCCAGCGCCTTTCGAAGCGCCACGGCGCGGTGAACGTGATGCAGTACCGCGACGACGGGTTCCTGCCCGACGCGATGGTGAATTACCTGGCGCGCCTCGGGTGGTCGCACGGCGACGAGGAAGTCTTCCCGCGCGAGCAGCTCGTCGAATGGTTCGACTTCGAGCACGTGAGCAAGTCGCCGGCGCGGTGGGATCCCGAGAAGCTCAAGTGGATGAACGCCCAGTACCTCCACAAAATCCCGGATGCGGAGCTGGTGTCGCGGCTGCGGGCCGCGAAGCCCGAGGTCTACAAGTTCCTCGCAGCGGTGCTGGATCCGGTGGCGATGACGGCCGCCGGACGCACGAAATTCCAGACCCTCGCCGACCACGAGAGCTTCCTCATGGCGATGGCCGAGCCCAGCCACCCCGATGCGGCGGTCGCAAAGGAGCATCTCGGCGACGCCGGACGCGAGGTGCTGCGTGCGGTCATCCCGAAGCTCAAGTCGGTCGAGCCTTGGACCGCGGACGGGGTCAGCGCCAAGCTCAAGGAAACTGTCGCCGAACGCAAGGTGAAGATGCCGCAGGTGATGATGCCTTTCCGTGTCGCGGTCACCGGCCAGGCGCAAACCCCGGCGATCGCCGACATCGCCGCGGCCCTCAAGAAAGAGGTCGTGCTCAAGCGTCTCGAGAGCGCCGTTGGTTGAGGAAGCACCCCAAAAAAGCTATAATTTCAGGCTCGGTCGGGGGTATAGCTCAGCTGGGAGAGCGCTTGCATGGCATGCAAGAGGTCAGCGGTTCGATCCCGCTTACCTCCACCAAACAGGTTTGACAGGTTCATCAAACCGGAAGCCCTCTAGCTTCCGGTTTTGTTTAGTCCCCATCGTCTAGAGGCCTAGGACACCGCCCTTTCACGGCGATAACCGGGGTTCGAATCCCCGTGGGGACGCCAAAAAGTAGGACGCCCACCACTTCGGTGGGCGTTTTTTTTACCCATGGACATATAGCAATGATTGAAACCCTGCAGTGTCTGAAAAAGCACGGCCAGCGCCTGGACCTCGAGATCGCCACGGAGATGCGCGTGCCTCTCGCAACGGTGAGGCAGCACCTCACGGACTTGGCCGAACGGCGGGAGGCCATCGTGTGCAAGACCATCCAATTCGAGAAGGGTCGCCAGTTCGAAGCGTGGCAAGGCCGCGTTTCGGGTTTCGTCCCGCCGGCAACGCCCGGTCGGAAGCCGAAATCGAAGGCGTAAGCCTGAAGAGAGAGAACGCCGCGGGCCACGGCCCGCGGCGCGGTTCGGCAAGACCGCCTTAGAACGACTTCCGCAGCGTCACGCCAATGGTGCGAGGCTGGTTGGTCGCGAATCCGAGGCGCGCTCGGCCACCCCGTTCCCGGTCGAAGGAGAGCAGCGCCTTCTCGTCGGTCACGTTGTTGACGTAGAGGATTGCGGAAAATCCACGCTCGAAGTCCATACCCGCGCTGAGGTTGACCAGGTTGTACTTGGGCAGTTCGAGATCGAGCGTCGTCGCCGCGGTCGCCGGAGCGCCCTGGAAGGGCAGTCCGTGCACGAAGGTGCGCGGGTTGTTCTCCTGGTCCGAGGGCTGCGTGAAGCGGCTACCCACGTGTTGCCACGAGGCGGTGACGTAGGACTCGCGTCCGGCCAGGTTGAAGTTGTAGGTGAGGCTGGCGGTGAATTGCAGCTTCGGTACGGAGGGCAGGCGGTTGCCGTCGCGAATGCCACCCAGCACAGCCCCGGTGCCGTCCCTGACGCTGGAGTCGAACACCGCATTCACCGCGGAGCCTGCAAGACCCAACTCCAGGCGTTCGGTCGGAAAGAATGTCATCTCCATTTCGACGCCGGACGAGTGCGCCTTTGGCACGTTGAACACCACGCGCGACGAGCAGGACCCTGCATCCAGCGTGACCTGCAGATC
>WNFI01708452.1_pt1 | contig 47287 bp, 46 predicted proteins | sample 5400471 | NCBI WGS metagenome assembly WNFI01 (sample SAMN13153348, study PRJNA577476) | soil metagenome | isolation source: 100 cm saprolite on Douglas fir-dominated hillslope | place: USA:California | collected 2013-09-17
CGGGGGTGGGTTCCTTTAGGCCGACTCTCCCACCGCCCTGGCCGGGCCCTCCGTCTCGTCGGTGACCTCGAACTCGGGTTCGAGCGCATCGCGGATCGACCGCTCCGAGATGATGCAGCGCTTGATCTCCGGACGAGACGGAATCTCGAACATCGAGTTGAGGAGCGCCTCTTCGATGATCGACTTCAAGGCCCGGGCGCCGGTGCCGCGCAGGAGCGCAAGCTCGGCGATCGCGTCGAGCGACCCCTTCTGGAAGACGAGCTCCACGTTGTCCAGCGAGAAGAACTTCTGGTACTGCTTGACGAGCGCGTTCTTGGGCTCGGTGAGGATGCGGACGATGTCCTGCTGGTCGAGGTGGTGCAGGGTGACGATGATCGGCAGGCGGCCGATGAACTCCGGGATGAAGCCGTACTTCAGAAGGTCCTGCGGCTGCAGGTGCTTCAAAGTCTCGGAGACGGCCTTGCGCTCGATCTTGGAGTTCGGAGCGCCAAACCCTATGGCGCGGCGGCCGATGCGCTGCTCGACAACCTTCTCCAGCCCGTCGAACGCGCCGCCGCAGACGAAGAGGATGTTCGTCGTGTTGATCTGGATGAAATCCTGGTGCGGGTGCTTGCGCCCGCCCTGGGGCGGTACGTTGGCGACGGTGCCCTCGAGGATCTTCAGCAGCGCCTGCTGGACGCCCTCGCCGCTCACGTCGCGTGTGATCGACGGGTTGTCCGACTTGCGCGCGATCTTGTCGATCTCGTCGATGTAGATGATTCCGCGCTCCGCGCGGCTGATGTCGAAGTCGGCCGCCTGGATGAGCCGGAGCAGGATGTTCTCGACGTCCTCGCCGACGTAGCCGGCCTCCGTGAGGCTCGTCGCGTCGGCGATCGCAAACGGAACGTCCAGGATCTTGGCGAGCGTCTGCGCGAGGTACGTCTTGCCGCATCCCGTCGGGCCGACCAGCAGAACGTTCGACTTCGTCAGCTCCACGTCGCCGACCGACTTGGACGCGCTGATGCGCTTGTAGTGGTTGTACACCTGGACCGAGAGGACTTTCTTCGCGCGCTCCTGGCCGATCACGTACTGGTCGAGGGCTGCGCAGATGGTCTTGGGGTTGGGGATGAAGCCGGTCTTCTGCTTCTTGGTGCCGGCCGACCGGTTGTCGTCCTCGAGGACCTCCTGGCAGAGGTCGATGCACTGGTCACAGATGAAAACGCCGGGGCCGGCGACCAGCTTGCGGACCTGGTCCTGGCCTTTGCCGCAGAAGCTGCAGCGCGTGTAACGGCGTCGGTCTTCTCGTTCGTTCATCGGTCCCTACTTACGTCCATTACGGTGATGCCGGCGCCGGGGGATTATGGCCCCAGAGCATCTCATTGGCAAGGCTTATGCACTCACTGCAAATGAAGACTCCAGGACCCGCGATCAAGCGGATCCCTCTTTCGCCCTGGACCTTCCCGCAGAACGAGCACTTCGCGCGGTGCCTCTTGACCTCGTCGCGCTTCGTTCTGCGTCGAAAGATCATCCGGCGGCGACCTTTTCCTTTTCTTTCTCGGCCGTGTTGTCCTTGTCGCCGGCTTTATCTGTCGCTCCCGGCTTGGTCGGGGTCAGGATGATGTCGTCGATCAGGCCGTATTCCTTCGCCGCCTCGGCGGTGAGGAAGTAGTCGCGCTCCGTGTCCTGCGTGACCTTCTCGATCTTCTGGCCAGTGTGCTTCGCGAGGATCTGGTTCAGCTGCTCGCGCGTGCGCAGGATCTCCTTCGCGTGGATCTGGATGTCGGTGGCCTGGCCCTGCATGCCACCCCACGGCTGGTGGATGAGGATGTTCGCGTGGGGCAGCGCAAAGCGCGCTCCGTGCGCCCCGCCCGCGAGCAGCACCGCGGCCATCGAGTACGCCATGCCGATGCATATCGTCGACACCGGGGGGCGGATGTACTGCATCGTGTCGTAGATCGCGAGCCCCGCGGTCACCTGGCCGCCCGGGCTGTTGATGTAGAGCGCGATCTCCTTCTCGGGGTCCTCCGACTGGAGAAACAGCAGCTGGGCGACGACGAGGTTCGCCACCTGGTCGTCGATCGGCGTGCCGATGAAAACGATGCGCTCCTTGAGCAGGCGGGAGTAGATGTCGAACGCGCGCTCCCCGCGGCCGGTGTTCTCGACGACCATCGGGACGAGGTAGCTGGAAGGACGTGGGTCTTGGGTCATGTCGCGCACAACGCCATTCTAGACACGCCGTCTGCGGATGCCGTCAACTAGCCGCTCGAGGCGCGACCTCGACCAGGCGGCCCAGGCCGCGCCTCCGGCGCAGCCGCGAAGCGAAGTAGCGGCGGGCCGCCGCGCTCTTCTTGAGCTCCGCGAGCTGGCCCTTGAGCTCCTCGTCCTGGCCCGCCTGCTCCTCGAGGTAAGCGATCACGTCCTGGTCCGAGGGGTCGAGGCCCTCGCGCTTGGCGAACTCGCCGAGCACCAGGTCGATCTTGAGCCTCGAGGTGGCTTCCGGCCGCTCGTCCGCCATCCACCGGTCGACGGTCTTGCCGAGGTATCCGAGATAGCTGTCGAGCTTCAGGCCCTGACGGGTGACGCTGCGCTCGAGCGACTCGAGCTCGCTGGTGAGCTCGCGGTCGACGAGCGCTTCCGGCACGTCGACCGACGACGCCTCGACGAGAGCTTTGACGACCGCCTGCTCACGTTCCATCTTCGCGATCGCGTGACCTGATTCCTCGAGCTCCTGACGCACCGCCTCGCGGTAAGCGTCGACGGTCTCCTGCTTGCCGTTGCTCAAGCTTGTGGCAAGCGCATCGTCCAGCGCCGGCAGCACCTTCTCCTTGACGCCGCGCACCGTAACGCGGATGATCGCGTGCTTGCCCGCCAGCTCCGGGTTGCTGTAGCTCTGCGGGAAATCGACGTGGGCCTCGCGAGTCTCGTCGACGAAAGAGCCGGGCAGGACGGCCAGCAGCTCTGGCAGCAGCACGCCCTCTTTCAGCTCCGCCTCGGTTGACTTTCGCGTCTCGGCCTCGACGACATGGCCATCGACCTCGACCTCGATGTCGATCACGGCGATGTCGCCCGTGCGCACCTCTCGCTCGACGGGCGTGATCTCGGCCATCGGCTCGCGCGCGTCCTCGAGGCGGCGCTCGAGCATGTCGTCGGTGACGTCATGCGAGTGGTCGGGCGGCTCGACGCTGAGCGTGTTCACATCAGCGAGCGTCACCTCAGGCATCACGCTGACGGTCGCCTTCAACCTGGCCGGCCTTCCGCGTTCCAGCTCGACGACCTCGACGTCCGGGTTGTCGATCGGGTCGATCGACTCGCCGTCGAGGGCCTGGCGCACGACCTCGGGCACCATCGTGTCGACCACCTCTTCGCGCAGCGCCGCCGGCCCGATGCGGGCCTCGACCAGCGCTCGAGGGGCCTTGCCAGGTCGGAAGCCTTCGATCTTGGCCCGCGACGCGAGCCGGTTCAGCACGCGGTCGTACGTCGCGTTGACGACCTCGGCGGGCACCTCGATGGTCATGCCGACCTGGCTCTTGGGCAGGCGCTCGGTTACGACGGAAAGCGAATCCGGCACGAGCCCGAATTCTACGGAGTGCGGTCTAGCAGCCCGGCGGCTTGGGAATCGGGAGCGGCGACGGGCACGCCGTGGGCGACGGGCTGGCCAGCACCGGGCCGGTGCCCGGGTCGGTCGGCACGACGTACACCGGCGCGCTCGGCGTCGGGCTGGGCGGGTTGTCGCCCGGCAGCTTGTCGATGTGCGTCGTGTCGGCCAGATACCAGCTGTTGCTCGGTCCCGCCACGACTCCCGGGGGCGGCGTGTACCAGTGACCGCCGTCGACGTTGGCCAGCGCCTGCGAGACGAACGAGTGGATGCCCGGCGACGCGACGAACACCCCGTCGGAGCCGCCGACCATCGTGTAGCTGTTGCCGAGGATGTCGCCGACCCACAGCCCGACAGCGAGGTCGGGGGTGAAGGCGACAGTGACCGCGTCCTTGAAGTTGTCGGTTGTCCCGGTCTTGGCCGCGACGATGCGGTCCTTCCAGTGCAGCGCGCTGTTGCAGCCGAAGATCAAGCAGCGGTTCTGGTCGTCGGACATGATCTGGGCCATGATGAACGCGACCGAGGGGTCGATCGCCAGCCGAGCGCGCTGGTCGGGGTGCGTTGTATACAGGGGTTGGCCGTGCGAGTCGGTCACCTTGAGCACCGCCTCCGGCGTGTGGTACACGCCCATGTCCGCGTACGTCGCGATGCCGTTCACGTGCTCGAGCAAGGTGATCGGATAGCCGCCGAGCGTCAGCGAGGGTCCGTACTCGTCGGCGGGCGCGTTCGCGTCGTAACCGGCGAATGAGCCGTCCGGGTTGGCGATGACGTAGCGCGGCCGCACGTTGAGGTTGCGCATCCAGGAGAGGACGGCGGGAACACCGATCGACAGCTCGACTTTGACCGCGGCGATGTTCAGCGAGTTGCCCATCGCCTTCTTGAGCGGCAGCACCCCGTGCGACTTGCCGTCGTAGTTGTAGATCTTGGTCGTGTTGCAGCAGTCCTTGTAGACGAGCGGGGTCGGGCCGTCATAGACCGGCGTGTCCACCGTCGCGGCGCGCGCGTTGATGACCGCGCCGTAGGTGTACGGCTTCATCGACGAACCCATGTTGCGGGGGATCGTCGTGAAGTTGATCTGGCCGCCGGTCGAGTTGTAGTCCGGCGACCCCACCATGACCTTGATGTCCCCCGTCGTCGGCTCCATTGCCACCATCCCTGACGAAAGGACCCCCCTCTTGTCCCGCCATGCGTTGGCTGCGAGGTTGCTGCTGACGATGGACTCTCCGATCTGCTGCATGTTGTAGTCGAGCGTGGTCTGCACGTTCAGCTGCTGGATGCCCGGCTGGAAGCCGAGCTGGCGGAGCTCCGCGAGCACGTAGTCCACGAAGTGCGGCGCCTTGTAGTGGTTGGTCGGCGAGTAGTACGTGAGCTTCTCGGCGACCGCCTTGTCCATGTCCTCCTGGGAGATGAAGTTCGAGCGCACCATCGCGCGCAGCACCTCGGTCTGGCGGAGCTTGGCCCCATCGGGGTGCAGCACCGGATTCCACTCCGTGGGCGCCTGGGGCAGGCCGGCCAGCATCGCCGCCTGCGCCAGGTCGAGCTTCGAGGCCGGGATCTGGAAGTAGCTCTCGGCGGCGGCCTCGATGCCGTACGACTGCGAGCCGTAGAAGCTCTTGTTCAGGTAGAGCTCCATGATCTGGTCTTTGCTATAGGTCTGGCTCAGCTCGTACGCCATGGCCAGCTCTTTGATCTTGCGGCTGACCGTCTGGTCGGGCGTGAGGAACTGTTGCTTGGCGAGCTGCTGGGTGATCGTGCTGCCACCACCCACGATGTGGCCGGCTCGCAGGTTGTCGAATGCGGCGCGGACGATGCCGGCCAGGTCGAAGCCAGGGTTCGTGTAGAAGCCTCTGTCCTCGATGGCGACCGTGGCCTCTATGGCGACCGGGGCGACGTCCTTGAGCTTCACCGCCACGCGGTGGTCGCCCTGGTTGCCGACGTCGGCCAGGACCACCTTGCCGGTGCTGTCGGTGATCACCGTGTCGCCGGCGAAGGTCGCGCTGTCGAGGCCCTGGACCGAGGGCAGGCTGTCGAAGAACGACTGGGCGTAGGCGTCGGCCCCGAGCCCGATCACAAGGGCCACTGCCAATGCGGCGCCCAGGCCGCGAAGCACCGCGGTGCGGCGCATCTTCTGGCCGATGGGAGACCACGCGGCATGAATCCGCGCTCGAGGACTGTGTCCCCCCTTCGTCTTTATCCGCTCAGGAACGTTTCGAGCCATGCTTGGGGACGCGCAGGATTCTACGCTTTCCCATCCTCCCCAACGACTGTGACTCGGGGAGGGTTACGCTGCAGCCTCGACAGAAGGCTCTCGGCGGCCATCTCGTACTCATCCCGCTCGACTGCCCGGAGCACGAACACCGCGACCACGTACACGACGAAGCCGACCGGCACGGTGAGTAAGATCGAGCGGTCGCGGAACGGAAAGAGGACCGCGCCCATGATCAAGCCCGCCACCAGGATGCGCCAGCTCAGCTGGAACACCGGGAGGCGGAGGTCCGGCCGGCGCAGCCGCACGAACCACCAGCCAGCGGTGCACAGCGCCGCCTCGGTCACGACCGTGACTGTGCTGGCGCCGAGATAGCCGAAAAGGGGAATGAGCGCCAGGTTCAGGACGATGTTGATCCCGGCCGCAAGCGCCGTCGCCCAGGCGTTGAGGCCCTGGCGGTTGATCGCGTTCAGCATCGCGTAGAAGGCGGAGTTCGCGAAGAGGAAGACGATGCCGAGCGCGAGGATGCGCAGCGCCGGCTCGGATTGGGCAAACGCACCCGAGCGGTTGAAGATCTGGTTGATCGAGTGGACGAGCACGAACGTGCCCACGGTCAGCGGCCAGCCGAGGAGCACGAGGACCTTGAAGAAGCGGTGATAGGCGACTGTCAGCCTGGAGGGGTCGCTCACGAAGTAGACCCCGAGCAGTGGATAGACGACGGTCTGGATTGCAAGCGGCACGAACTGCAGCGCTTCGAACGGCTTGTAGGCGAGCGTGAACCAGCCGACCTCCGCGAACGAGCGCAACTGCTGCAGCAGCACGAAGCCTGCGCGGAAGTAGAGGTTGGTGAGAAAGAACGTCAGCGCGAACGGCAACGCAAGGGGCAGCCAGCGCCGGATGAGGTTGGTGTCCAGGCTCAGCCGGATGTGGGCCAACCGGAACACCCGGATCACGACCAGCGAATAGATGACTGTGAAGGTGTAGGACGCGGCGTAGGCCCACACGTAGTAAGCGACGCCCGCGTTCGTGCGCGACCCGAGCACGATCAGCCCTGCCTGGATCAAGGTCTCGCACACGATCGCGATCGCGTCGAACTCCGCGCGACCGACCGAGTAGTAGGTGTTGCGCAAGAGGCTCGCGTAAGCGGTCGCGATCAGGAGTGCAGATCCCGGAAGGATCAGAGATCCGAGTCCGGCGCCCAGCCCCAGCGCGAGGGCGAAGATGACCGCCGCCGCGGCGGCCAGCCCGATGCGGAAGACGATGAGCGTGCCGAGAAAATGACCGAGCTCGTTGCGATCGCGCGCAGCCTCGCGCGTGTAGAGCGACTGGAAGCCGAGGTCGCCGACCACGGCCACCAGGCCGGAGTAGACGACAAGCGTCGTGTACTGGCCGTAACGCGTGGAGCCAAGCGCATTGGCGAGGACGATGACGGCGACAAGAGAGATGACGCGCGAGACAGCACGCGCGCCGAGGATGAAGACCGAGTTGCTGACAGCGCGGTTGCCTAGCTGCTCGGCCGCGCCCTCAACGGCATCGTCGGCCGTGTCGCTCACGGCGGAAGTCTAGTTAGAACGAACCAGCCCTGACCTTCGGCGTCGCTTCGGGCGCGACCAGAAGCAGCACCTGCCCCTCGCTCAATGCGGGGTGATGCTGGTCGAGGTCGTCGATGGCGTGGGTCAGCTGCGCGTAGGTGATGTGGTAGCCACGCCCCCACGAGATCCCCGGATCGTTGAGCCAGACGCCGGTGTTGTCGTAGCCGATGATCGTCACGAAATGCGGCACCGACCATCCTGCCTGCTCGAAGTGCGACGAGTAGCCGGGGTAGTGCGGGTTGCCGAGCCCGTGCGTGCGCACCTCGGCCAGCAGCGGGCGCCCCGCCGCAAGCTGCTGCGCGATGACCCCTGGATCGTTGGGCAGCAAGCTGTAGGTATAGCCGAGGTGCTGCTGCGCGAGCTGTCCCATCATCGTGTCGTTGAGGTCCGGCTGGGACTTCCAGCCGTCGATCTGCCGGATGAGGTCATCCGCGGCGTGGGGATCGATCACGACCGACTGGTCGTGCTGCCAGTAGAGGGAGAGCATGGTGAGGTTCGCCGCCTCGCAGCTCTCCTGGTGCTGCGCCCAGTTGTCGAGCGGCGCCTGGGTGGTGAACGGCACCTGCAGCAGCAGGTGGTCGGGGAGCACTGCCGGCGAGACCTCGGTGCCCGGGCCGACTGGCGGGATCGGTTGCGCACGCACGTCGGTGATCCCGGGCAGAGCCCGCGCCGCGGTCACGTCAAGGAAGTGGCGTCCGAACGCGGCCGAGGCGCCACCGAGCATCACGGCGGCGATGACTGCGATCGCGATGGCGCGCCAGCGCCGGTCCGCAGCGCGGATGCCCCCTCCGCGCCTGAGCTCGACTTCCACCGACCGATCCCTCCCCCGCCCTTGTCCTGATTCGCAGCTAGAACGCGGGCGCTCAGGCACCTACTCGCGGAGGCTGGGGTTTGTAAATCGCGCCCTATACTCATGCCGCGGCGCGCAAGCGCAACTTTTTGAGGGCGGTCACAGTTCTAAGAATCGATGCTCGGCGCTCTTAAGTGGCTGGTCGGACTCGGGCTTGTGGCGGCGGTCGGCATCGCCGCGGGAATTTACTTCGCCTTTTTCGTCACGCCGCAGGCGCCGCTCGGCAACTGGGCGGCCAGGCAGCACACGTGCGAAGAGGCGAGCCTGACCATGGTCGACCGCTACCTTCACGGCGACCATTCGGGAGGCCTGATCGACCCGGCGACCGCCGACGCCACGATCAACCAGATCACGGCCTGGAAGCCGGCGGAGGACCTCACCCCCCTGCAGGTCGGCCAGGTCGCGCAGAAGTACATGGGCTGGGCGTACAAGATCCTGCCCTCGGACCGGCTGAACATGAAGCAGCAGCTCGCGCTCGGCCGGCCGCTGATCTTCGGCGTGCGCACGCACGGCCTCGGCAATCCCAACTATCCCGGCTACCGAACCCACTATGAGCAGACCGGCTGGTCGGTGTCCCATTACCTGGTCGTCACCGGCTACGACCAGGCAGACACGTACATCCTCAACGACCCCGGCCTGACCCGCGGCCACGGCTACCACATCTCCTACGACCAGCTGATGCACGCGGTCGACGACGTGGACCAGGCGTACCCCGACCTCAACATGGGCCGGGTCTTCGTGGTGCTGGCGCCCTTCTCCAACTCCGCAACGGGCTCCTAGGCCGCAACCTTTCCGGTTAGTCCGGACCAAGCCGCCTCATCGCTTCGCCCAACCCCGGATAGTCCGGACGATCCGGAAATCGAGTGCCCCGGTCTAGGCGAAGACTATCGCTTCGTTGAAGTCCGAGTAGCCCGCCTCGAAGGCGCCCTTGCTGATCCAGTACTGGCCGCGGATCGGGTCGTTGACCAGGACCTGGCCGGGGCTGACGCCCACGACCGTGTAGACATGCGAGGCGTAGACGGGCCCGATCCACGGAATCCACTGGCCGTCGAAGCTCAGGTAGTCGCGCCGCGGGTGCCACTGCCAGTCCCACGTGGCGAACGCCACGACCGGGTGCCCCGCGATGACGCGCGCGTAGACCGTCGCGGCTGACATCGAACCGTAGGCGAGGATCGTCGCCCCGTGCGCTTTGGCGACGCGGACGAGCGGTGGGTAGAAGGTGCCGAAACCGGTGTAGTTGCTCTCGCTGCCGTTGACGTTCCCGACGAACGTCTCGTAGGGGTTGCCCCAGCGCACCCGCCCATAGGCGTCCACGTACATCCCCCGCCGGTCGGCCCCGATCTCGCCGAGGATCTGGTCCTGGCTGATGTAGATGCCCTGGTGGGTCAGCGCCATCGACGTGGCCGCCTCTTCGCAGCTCAGCGGGTGGTTCTGATACGTGAAGGTGACGCCGGACACGATGTGGGTCTGGCTCATCGTCACGTAGATCGCCTTGTCCGCGCCCCCCGCCACCTGCTGCAGGTCGGCGTTGATCGTGTTGAACTGGGCGACGGTAAACGCGTCGGCGTACAGGATCCGGTCGTTCGCGATCCTGGCCTCGAAGGCCGAGGTGTCGATCCCGTACAGGGCGGCGACGGAGCTCTCGTCGGAGGCGTGCTGGAGGTTCTGCTGCGTCACCGCACCGGCGTCGATCCGGCCCTTCAAGTCTTTCTGGACCGACTGGACGGTGCGCGTCAGCAGCTCCGCGTGCGCCATGCGGTCGAGCGGCTCGAAGCCGGCATACGCCGTGGTTCGGGCCAGCACGTCGGCGGCGGGGTCGCTCCGGATGCCCAGCTTCTTGGCCTGGTCGACCTGGCCGACGACGACGCTGGCGGCGGAGGCGATGCGGCCGTCGATCGGGACCAGCCGCGCCTCCATGTTCCAGTCGTCGCGCAGCGTGGCGAAATCGAGGGGCGTGGACGCTGAGGTGAACGCGTCGAGTCGCGACTTGCGCTGCCGACCACTGTCGACGACTGGCTCGCCGCCCACTCGCCCTCGAGCCCCGCCAGCTCCTCGTCGGGGATCCCGTTGTCGCGCATGAACGCCCACCGGTCGTGCATCGCCTGTGCCCTCGACTGCAGCGTGTACGCGCTGGCGAAGTCGAGCAGGCCGCCGCCGCCCAGCGAGCTGAGCATCGAGACCACGAGCAGAGAAGCCGAGACCCGAGCCGTCCAGACGGTGTTGCGCCGGCCGCGGACGACGAGCTTCGGTCTAGGCGGGCGTGTTTCGAGCCGCGCTGCCGGCAGCTCCTGCTCGACAGCGATCAAGGCCGTGGGCGATCGTTTCGCATCTGCAATTGAACAACGACCTCAACCCTCTGCCCGCTCGCCGGGGCGAGCATACACCTCATCGGCTGGGACGAGGCGCTCCTGCCGCGTGCCTGGAAAATGAACTCGAACACCGGGCCTGCCGGGGCTGCCGAGCTCCCATCCTGCGGCGTACAGCTCGGCCGCTCGGGCCAGGTCTGGGGCCTGGGCGAGCTGGACGCCGTCGGTGAAGGTCAGGCTCTGCAAGCGCGACCCCGGGAACCCCAAACGCACCTCGCCGCCGGTCTTCAGGTTGTAGACGAACTCGTCGAGCGAGCCGCCCTCGCTGCCGGCGACCAGCTCGCCGACCGTCGGGAACTTGCCCTCCTTCATCGAGGCCTTGATGCCGGCGCGGCTCGTCCGCTCCGACAGGCGGCGCCGCCGACGCAGCTCGGTCAGCAGCAGGTCGCGCTCGCCGCGCAGGGCGGCCAGCCCCTCGTCCAGCGGGCGCATGCGCTCGCGGACTTCGGCGACGCGCCCCTCCAGCGCGGCTTCGTCGAGTTGCGTCAGGTCTTCGGGCACGATCGAAACCCTACCGTTCGTGTTCGCCGCGGCGGTTGCGAAAAGCCGCGAACAGGGCGAGGTCGTACACGATCTTGAGCCCGCCGCCGGCGAAGAACGGAAGCCCGAACGCTGCCGCGCCGATGGCGAGCCCTGCGAGCGGCGGACCGAAACCCTGCGCCACCCCGCGCGCCGCGCCAGTGAGCGCGACGGCCGCCGCGCGGTCGGCCGGCGGAACGATCGAGACCACGTAGGCCTGCCGCGCGGGCACGTCCATCTGGGACAGGAGGAACCGCGCGAGGAGCAGCGCGATCGCCCACGCCAGGCTCGGGCTGAATGCGACCGATAGCAGGAGGAAGTTGCTCGGCAGGTGCGTGAAGACCATCGTGTTGATCAGGCCGATGCGCACCGAGAGCCGGCCGGAGATCTCGTACGACATCGCCTGGAGGAACGCGGCGGCGGCGAAAACGGGGCCGAGCAGCTGCGGCCCGGCGCCGAAACGCACGTGCAGCCAGTAGATGATCACGGCGTTGGCGACGAACCCCCCGGCGAACGAGTCCAGGGCGAAAAGCCCCGCCAGCCCCGCGAGCAGTCGCACCGTTTGGGGTCGCTTCAACGCGTCGAAGGCCGGAGCGCGAAGCTCCGACTCGACCCGCCGGCTCATGAGCAGCGGCAGCGCTCCGGTCGCCAGCCCGATCGCCGCATAGAGAAGGAAATAGACGCGCCCGCTCTGCGCCCCCGCGAAGGCGGCGGCCAGGCCGCCCGCCGCGTTGAACAATCCGCCTGTCAGCGAGTAGCGTCCGAACGCGAGGTTGCGATCTCTGGGCGTGGCGACCTCGGCGAGCGCCGCCTGCTCGAGCGGCGCAAACGGGCCCAGGTCCACGCTTGCCGCGCCGAGCATGCCGGTCAGGCCGGACAGGACCAGCAGCGTGGGCGCCGTGGCCAGCGCGAGGTCGAGGCCGGTGACGGCCATGAGCAGGCCCGCCAGCGCGAGGGTCCGCCGGCGGCCGATCCGCGAGGCGAGGGCCACTGCCGCGACGCCCGCCAGTGAGGCGACCGCGAGCCCGACCCCGAGGGTCACGCCGATCAACGCCGGCGACAGCCCGGCACGCTCGAGGTGCAGCCCGATGAGCACCGCCGAGAAGCCGAAGCCGAAGGCCCGCAGGCCTCGCGCCGAAAGGAGAAGAGCCCGGTCCCGGGTCAGGGTCGGCGCCGGCGCGCGACGAAAAGCCCGGCCGCGAACGCGGCGAGGATGGCCGCGGCGATAGCCACGTAGGGCGCCACTGACACGCTCGAACTCTTCGGCGCCGCGGTCGCGGTCGCGCTCGGGGTGGGCGACGGCGACGCCTTCGGGTTGAGCGTGAACACCAGGTGTCCCTCGCCGTGCGCGCTGGTCGGAGTGGCCACCACCGTCGTGACCTTGCACGCGACGGGATCACAGCGGACGTCGATCATCGAGGCTCCGCCTTCTGTCGCGGCGAGGAGGTCGCCGTCCTGCACACCGGCCGCGACGAGGTCGTCGCTCGAGATGCGGAGCACGTGGTCGGTGCCTGGGTGCGGGTTGCCAGGCGTGGCGCGGTCTGCGTAGTAGGCGTAGCCACCTTTGGCGAATCCCGGTGGCACGAAGGCCACCGACTCGACGCCGATGTCACCGCCCTTCGGCAGGCCTGAGTTGACGACCTGCTTGCTCGTCCCGTCCGGTGCGATCGCCCAGATGGTCCCGCTCAGCTCGTCGGGGGCGATCAGGTCGCCCGCGAACTGGCCGAAGCTCGGGGGCACCACCGCCAGGCCACCCTCGAGCACGGGCGCGGACTTCGTCACGACCTGGACCGCTCCGGTGCAGTCGATGGCGACCACCTCCGTCTTGCCGTTGATCGCTCCCGTCACGAGCAGGCGATGGTCGAACGCGGCGTTGGTGTCGAATGCGATCCCGTTGAGGCTCGGCAGGTTGACATTGGTGAACGAACCCGTCTCGCTTCCCGTCTTGTCCACGCGCGTGACACCGATCGGCGTGTGCTCGCGCAGGATGAAGACCTCGTCGCGAACGAAGTCACAGCCGGCGGCGGCGACGTGCTGGCCGGGCGAGACTGCCAGGTACGCCTCGGCGCCGGGGTCGTCGTGGTAGCCGCCCGGCCCGCGCGCGAAAGGCTCGAGGTCGCCCGCCTGCGTGAGCGTGTAGAGCGCCGCCGACCCGGCCACCAGCAGCGATCCGTTGGACCGGGGCCCGCCCAGGTCGAAGACCCCGGGCACGGGCTGCCAGCCCTGCCAGACCGGACCCGCGGCCGCGCCGGACACGGGCACAAGCGCGAGGAGGGCGAGAGCCGGCACCGCCCACCGCGCACGCATCGCGCCGAGCGTACTCACCGCCCGAACTATATTTCAACGCCTGCGTTGAAAAACTCTTAGACTGCGATTCGTGGATTCCAGGCGCGAAGCCATCCTCGCCTTCCTCAAGACGCACGGCCGGGCGACCCTGGCCGAGGTCGCCACGCACCTCGAGGTTTCCAAACAGGGCGCGCTCCGCCACCTGGAGGCGCTCGAGGCGTCGGGCCTGGCCACCATGGCGGCCGCCGAGCCACATGGCCCGGGCCGGCCGGAGCACGTCTACACCCTGACCAGGGCGGCCGGCGACCACTTTCCCGACGGCCACCGCGAGCTGACCGGCGAGCTCGTCGACTTCATGTCGACCGAGCAGCTCCGCGAGTTCTTCGAGCGACGTGCGGCGCGGCTCGAGGCCGAATACGCCCCTCGACTGGCGGGCCTAAACTTTCCAGCGAAGGTCCGCGAGCTGGCTCGACTCGCCTCCGAGCACGGCCACATGGCCGAGGTGGTCGAGCTTGGCGATGGCGGCCTCGCCATCCGCCACTGCAACTGCCCAATCCAGGACGTCGCCGCCCGGACAGGGCTTCCGTGCGTCAGCGAGCAGCAGATGTACGAGCGGCTCCTCGGCGCCGGCGTGTCGCGCACGACGTGGATGGCAGAGGCTGCGCAGGACTGCACATACGTGACGAAGGAGAACGAATAGTTGGCTGATTTCGAGATCATAGATTTGCGCGCGAGCGTCGAAGGACGGCAGATCCTCAAAGGCGTTTCGCTCAGCATCTCCAGGGGCGAGGTGCACGCGGTGATGGGCCCGAACGGCTCGGGCAAGTCGACGCTGTCGCACACGCTGATGGGGCACCCGGGTTACACGGTCGACGGCGGCTCGGTGACCTTCAAGGGCCAGAACGTCCTCGACCTCGAGCCTGACGAGCGCGCGCGGCTCGGCATGTTCCTCGCATTCCAGTACCCGGTGGTCGTCCCAGGGATCTCGATGACCAACTTCCTGCGCACCGCCATCAACGCGAAGCGTGGATACGACGGCAAGGACAAGTCGAAGCAGATCTCGCCCAAGGAATTCCGCTCGATGCTCAAGGACGAGCTCGACGTGCTCCACATGGACGACTCGTTCCTGCCGCGCTACATCAACGACGGGTTTTCCGGCGGCGAGAAGAAGCGCGCCGAGATCCTGCAGATGGCGATGCTGAAGCCCGAGATCGCGATCCTCGACGAGACCGACTCCGGCCTCGACATCGACTCGATCAAGTTCGTCGCCGAGGCGGTCAACCGCATGCGCGGCCCCGAGCTCGGCGTGCTGATCATCACCCACTACACGCGCATCCTCGAGTTCATCAAGCCGGACTTCGTGCACGTGCTGGTCGACGGCAAGTTCGTGCTGTCGGGCGGCGCCGAGGTCGCGGACAGGCTGGAAAAGACGGGCTGCTCGGAGTGGGTCACCGAGGAAGAGCCGAAGGAGGTCGCCTGATGGCCACTGTACCGAAGGTCGAGGTCGGCACCGACTACAAGGAGAAGTACGGCTTCTTCGTCCCCGAGGAGTACGTGTTCAAGGCCAAGCGCGGCTTGAACCCGGAGATCGTCAAGGAGATCTCCTGGATGAAGGGCGAGCCCGAGTGGATGACGAAGATGCGCCTCCGCTCGCTCGAGATCTTCCGCAAGAAGCCCATGCCCACATGGGGCGCGGACCTCTCGGTGATCGACTTCGAGAACATCTTCTATTACCTCAAGGCCTCCGACAAGCAGTCCAAGACTTGGGAGGAATTGCCGCCGGACATCAAGGCGACCTACGACCGCCTGGGCGTGCCCGAGGCGGAGCGGAAGGTCCTGGCCGGCGTGTCGGCGCAGTACGAGTCAGAGGTCGTCTACCACTCGCTGCAGGAAGAGCTCACCAAGAAGGGCGTGATCTTCACGGACACCGACTCGGCGCTGCGCGATCACCCCGAGCTGTTCAAGGAGTACTTCGGCACGATCATCCCACCGGCCGACAACAAGTTCTCCGCCCTGAACACAGCGGTGTGGTCGGGCGGCTCGTTCATCTACGTGCCGAAGGGCGTGCGCGTCGACATCCCGCTGCAGGCCTACTTCCGCATCAACGCCGAGAACATGGGCCAGTTCGAGCGCACGCTGATCATCTGCGACGAGGGCTCCTTCGTGCACTACATCGAGGGCTGTACCGCCCCGATCTACTCCACTGACTCGCTGCACTCGGCTGTCGTCGAGATCGTCGTCAAGAAGAACGCGCGCTGCCGCTACACGACGATCCAGAACTGGTCGACCAACGTCTACAACCTCGTCACCAAGCGCGCCATGGCCTACGCCGACGCGACGATGGAATGGGTCGACGGCAATCTGGGGTCGCAGATCACGATGAAGTACCCGAGCGTCTACCTGATGGAGCCGGGCGCGAAGGGCGACGTGCTGTCGGTCGCGTTCGCCGGCAAGGGCCAGCACCAGGACGCGGGCGGCAAGATGATCCACGTCGCGCCGAACACGACGTCGACCATCACGTCGAAGTCGATCTCCAAGGCCGGCGGCCGCACGTCGTACCGCGGGCACATCAAGATCTACCCAGGCGCGAACAACTGCAAGTCGTTCGTCAAATGCGACGCGCTGCTGCTGGACGACGAGTCGCGCTCCGACACGTACCCCTACAACGACGTCGACGCTGAGAACGTGACCCTCGGCCACGAGGCCACAGTCAGCAAGGTCTCGGACGAGCAGCTCTTCTACCTGATGAGCCGCGGCATCACACGCAACGAGGCCGAGACCATGATCGTCAACGGCTTCATCGAGCCGTTCACCAAGGAGCTTCCGCTCGAGTACGCGGTGGAGCTGAACAGGCTCATCCAGCTCGAGATGGAGGGCTCGGTAGGCTAGCAGTGGTCTCCACCCAAACACCCCTGGAGGACATGCTCTTCCGGGGCGAGCCCGACTGGCTGCGCGACCGGCGGCAAACGGCCTTCGAAACGTACACGCGCCTGCCCATGCCGAGCAAGACGGACGAGGAGTGGCGCCGGAGCGACGTGTCGAAGCTCGACGCGTCGGCGTACTTCGAGTTCGAGCACGCGACGGCGCACATGACCTACGCGACGGACATGCCTCACGGCGTCATCGTCGAGTCGCTTCCCGTGGCGGCCAAGGAGCACCGTGAGCTGGTCGAGCCACGGCTGTTTTCGCTCCTGAAGCCCGAGCGGGATCGGTTCACGGCGCTGCATGCGGCGCTGTTCACGGGCGGGAACTTCGTGTACGTACCCGACGGGACGGTGATCGAGGAGCCGATCCGCGCCGAGAGCTACTCGAAGCAGAGCGGCACGGCCGTGCTCCCCCACACGCTGATCGTCGCGGGCAGCAACACGCGCTTCAATTACCTCGACGAGTACGTCGCCGAGGACGATGCCGAAAGCGGCTATCGCACCGGATCGACCGAGATCTTTCTTGGTGAAGGCGCGCAGGTCGGCTACGTCGCGGTCCAGAAGTGGGGACGCAACGTCTGGCATTTCGCGGACCAGCGCGCTGAGCTCCAGAAAGACTCGTCGCTGAAGCTCTTCAACGTGACCCTTGGCGGCAAGTTCTCGAAGACGCGGGTCGAGGCCTCCCTCGCGGGTGAGGGCTCCAACGCCGAGCTCAAGGCCATCTACTTCGCGTCGGGCGAGCAGTTCTTCGACTTCCAACCGCAACCTCGTGCTTTCGGACAAGGCCAAAGCGACGTCGATCCCGATGCTCGAGATCGACAACAACGACGTGCGCTGCACCCACGGCGCCACAGTCGGCCCGGTCGACCCAGAGCACATGTTCTACCTCCGCTCGCGCGGCATCCCCGAGGCGACCGCCAAGCGGATGCTCATACAGGGATTCTTCGGCGACGTCCTCGAGCGCATCCCGTTCGAGCACGCGCGGAAGCTCGTCGAGTCCGAGCTGGAGTCGCGCATTGGCTAGCCACCGCGTCGCGTCGACCGAAGAGCTGCCGCTCGAGACCATGAAGCACGTCGAGGCAGGCCGGACGCCCGTCTGCCTTGCGCACGCCGAGGACGGCAACTTCTACGCCTTGAACGACGTCTGCACGCACGAGGAGTTCTCGCTCAGCGATGGCGAGCTGTGGGGCATGGACGTCGAGTGCCCTCAGCACGGGTCGCGCTTCAACCTCCAGACCGGGAAGGTAACGGGACTGCCCGCGGTGATTGCGGCCCAGGCCTACCCGGTGCGTGTTGAAGGCTCCGACGTCTACGTCGAGGTGCCGGAATGAGCATGGCGACCAGAACGCTCGATGTCGCGGCGATCCGCAAGGACTTCCCGATCTTCGAGACGGGCATCGCGTACCTCGACTCCGCGAACACCTCGCAGCGCCCACGCCAGGTGACCGGGGCGATGCTCGAGTACTTCGAGAAGTTCAACTCCAACATCCATCGCTCGGCCTACCGGATCGCGGAAGAGGCGACGGCCCATTACGAGGCGACCCGTGAGAAGGTCCGCGCTTTCATCAACGCCGCCTCGACCAAGGAGATCATCAATACGCGCGGCACGACCGAGGCCATCAACCTCGTCGCGTACTCGTGGGGGCGCAAGAACATCGGGCAAGGCGACCTGATCGTGCTCACGATCCTCGAGCACCACTCGAACATCGTCCCGTGGCAGATCCTCGCCGCAGAAACGGGCGCGCAGATCGAGTACGTGGACATCGACGAGAAGGGCGAGCTTCGCCAGGACCAGTTCGCCGAGCTTTTGAAGCGCAGCCCGAAGCTCGTCGCCTTCAACCTTGTCAGCAACGCCCTGGGCACGATCAACCCGGCGCGCGAGATGGTGGCCGCGGCCAAGAAGGCCGGCGCCACAGTGCTGGTCGACGGCGCGCAAAGCACGCCGCACCAGCCGGTCGACGTGCGCGCGCTCGGTTGCGACTTCTACGCGTTCAGCGGGCACAAGATGCTCGGCCCGACCGGCGCCGGAGTCCTGTACGGGCGGCGCGAGCTGCTCGAGGCGATGGACCCGTTCATGGCGGGTGGCGACATGATCAAGACCGTCCGGATCGAGGGCACCACGTACCACGACCTGCCGTGGAAATTCGAGGCGGGCACCCAGGCGATCGCCGAGGTGATCGGGCTCGGCGCCGCGGTCGACTATCTAGGCGGACTCGGCATGGACGCCGTGCGCGGGCACGAGCTGGAGATCACGGAGTACGCGTACGAGTCGCTGAGCGACGTCGACGGACTGACGCTTTACGGCCCGCCTCCGTCACGCCGGGCAGGCGTCATCTCGTTCGCCCTCGACGGCATCCACCCCCACGACCTGGCGACGATCGCCGACCGCGACCAGGTCTGCCTGCGGGCCGGCCATCACTGCGCCATGCCTCTGATGACCCGGCTGGGCATCCCCGCCACAGCGCGCGCGTCGTTCTACGTCTACACGCAGAAGGACGAGGTCGACCGGCTCGTAAGCTCGATCCGGGAAGCGCAGAGGATCTTTGCTTGATGGCCACAGCTGACGACCAGTTCTATCGCGAGTACATCCTCGACCACTACAAGAACCCGAGGAACTACGGACGCCTCGAGCGGCCCGACATCAGCCACGAGGAGGACAACCCGCTGTGCGGCGACGTGGTGGGCATGGACTTCCGGGTCACCGATGGCGTGATCGAGGACATCCGGTTCCACGGCCGCGGCTGCGCGATCTCGCAGGCTTCGGCCTCCCTGCTGACCGAGCGCTTGAGGGGACTGCCGCTCGAAGAGGCGAAGAAGATCAACAAGGACGACGTGCTGGGCGAGCTCGGCATCGAGATCTCACCGGCGCGCATCAAATGCGCGCTGCTGTCGCTGAAAGTGTTGAAGGTCGGCGCGTATGGATTGGCTGACGAGGACGAGGAGTAATAGATGGGCATGAAGGAGCAGGAAACGTCTTTTCGCGAGGCGCACCTCGACGAGGTGAAAAAGCTCATCGACGACGGGTACCACGTAGTCGATGTCCGCGAGGACTGGGAATGGAACAAGGGCCACATTCCCGGTGCCAGGCACGTGGTGCTGAACAGCATCCTGGCCAACCCCAGCGGTCAGAAGTTCGAGGACAAGACGGTGTTCGTATGCCAGGCGGGCGAGCGCTCGGCGGTGGCTTCGGAGATGGCGGTCGCGCTGGGTCTGAAGGACGTCGTGAACTTCCGCGGCGGCACTAAGGCGTGGAAAGAGGCCGGCCTCCCGCTGGAGACCCCATGAGCGAGGCGGCCGTCGTCACCACCGACGTCGCTCCTGACTCCACCGTGAAGCCCGAGGACGTGATCGAGGTACTGCGCCAGTGCTTCGACCCTGAGATCCCGGTCAATATCGTCGACCTCGGCCTTGTCTACGGCATCGCGATCAAGCCCGACCGGGTCGACCTGAAGATGACGCTGACGGCGCTGGGCTGCCCGATGGCCGCGGACGTCATGACCGACGTCCGGGACCACCTCCTCACGCTGCCGGGCATCTCCGACGCCAGCGTGGACATCGTCTACGAGCCGGTCTGGACCCCAGAGCGCATGTCCGAGGAAGCGCGCTGGGAGCTGGGGATGGTCTAGCCCTTCAGTCGCTTTCGATAGACGCGTTTGGCGCCAAAGGCGACTTTACCTTCAGGCTGGGTGAGGCCACACGTCCCAGACATCTTTGATGATCGACTCCGATTCGCTCCCGGTCTGCAAGTCGTAGATGTAGGTCTTGCCAGTCAGGATCGTTCCTTCCGCCCCGCAGGGATACGGCTCGCCCGCGGCGCAGGTACGCTCGCCGCGGTACCAGAGGTAACGGGGCGTCAGGAAGACTGGATTGCTTCTGGACTTCACGATCAGACGCGCTGTTCCCGACGCCGTGTCGAGCAAGAAGACGTCTGGAATCCCTGCCTGGTCCTTGGCTACGTAGACGACCTGTCCCCCCGCGGGCGAACCCTTTGGGCCGATCCAGGCCACGCCCGAAAGGACCAGGGACGTGACCCCATCACGCCACACTTCAACCCCCCGCCAGTCGCGGTAGAAGTACCCGGACCCGGACCAAACCGACATCGTGGGCCCCGAATGAGGATGGCCAGGCTCCTCGCTGTCGATAGCCTCGAGCACTCTGCCGTCGATACTCCAGACGCGAAGAGTGATGCGCCAGTAGCTGTTGAAGGCCAGGTACCTCCCGTCGGGCGAGAAGAGGATGCGGAGGTCGACATATTCATCGCATGGTGGAAGGCAACCCGCTAGTGGTTGGGCTGGCATGTCTCCGAAGATGGAGTCATGGCCACCAAAGACCATCCGCACCTGGCCCGTCGAGTAGCCGTTGGCGTCGGTGGCGTATGCAGCCCGCGCGCCGTCTGAGCTCCAGGTGAATCCCAAGAAGCCGTCGCATGGCGTTGTGACCAGGAGCGGGCTACCGTCAAACGGCTTGCGCATCAGAACCCCGTCGTCGCCGTAATACGCGAGGTCAGTCCCCGCGACGATTTGGGGGGCGTAGGCGGCTTTCGGGCCGGACAGTGGAGCCAGGTCGCCCAGGGTGCTTGCCGTGAACGGGTGATTCAGATCGGTGACGTCGCGGATGACATAGGTGCTGCTGCCCTGCAACGTCACCAGTGCAAGGTTCCGGCTGGACCCCGCAGACGGCGGGAACTGGCCGGCAGGTCGAGTGTCGGGGCACGACTGTCGCGCGCTCGACGCTGTCGTCGGGATTGGCCCGGACGGTGTTCCGAAGCTCGTTGGGGCGGCCGATCGCGACGCAGACGCGTTCGGGCTTGAGATCGTCGCCGGGCCAGGACTGCCGCAGGCGAGGAGGGCGAACCCCGCGACGACTACGGTCCAGAACCTCCCCACCGAGTTCATGGAGTCAGACAATCTAACTGCGCCCTGCCCAAATCGGTTACTCGGACTGAGGGCGGTCGGGAATCGGCTCTATCTACTATTAGGCCGAAGTGGCGGAGTTCAGCCCCGGGCTGGAAGGTGTGGTGGCGGCTGAGACTGGCGTCAGCGAAGTCGATGGCGCCAACGGCCGTCTCATCTACCGCGGCGGATACCTGATCGAGGACCTCGTGCCCGTCGTGAGCTACGAGGAAGTCGCGTACCTCCTCTGGCACGCCGAGCTGCCCAACGAATCTGAGCTCGACGCCCTGCGGGAACAGATGGCGTCGGCAAGGAACCTGAACAAGCCTGCGCACGGGACCCTGGCGGCAATCGAACCGGCGACCGACCCGATGGACACTTTGCGCACTGTCGTGTCGGCCCAGGGGGCTGCCAAGTCGTTGACCAAGCCCACACTAGAAGAGGCCGTCGCGCTCACCGCGGTCTTCCCGACCATCGTCGGCGCCGCCTGGCGCCGACGCCAGGGCAAGGAACCGGTCGAGCCGCGCCAGGACCTCGGCCATGCGGCCAACCTGCTGTGGATGATTACCGGCGAGGAGCCGGATCCCGAACGGGTGCAATGGCTCGACACCTACCTCGTGTTGCTCGCCGACCACGGTCTCAACGCATCGACTTTCGCCGCCCGAGTGGTGGCATCGACCGGGAGCGACCTCACCTCATGCGTCGTCGGCGCGATCGCCGCGCTGAAGGGCCACGCCCATGGCGGGGCGACCCTCGCCGCGCGCAACATGCTCGACAAGATCGGATCGGCGGCCAACGCGGAGAAATGGCTCACCGAGGCACACGCAAGGCACGAGCGCTTCTCTGGCTTTGGGCACCGCCTCTACCGCACCTACGACCCGCGGGCCAAGATCCTGCGCGAGATGGCAAAGACCGCGGCGCCCGAGCGCTACGAAACAGCGGCGAAGACCGAGGAGGTCGCGCTCGACATCCTCCACAAGGCGCACCCCGACCGACCGAACGCGACCAACGTGGACTTCTGGGCGTCCGTGGTGCTGACCGGTGCGGGCATCCCCAAGGAGCTGTTCACCGCGATCTTCGCGACCTCGCGCGTCTCCGGATGGACGGCGCACGTGCTCGAGTCGCTCGCCGACGTGCGCCTGATCCGGCCCCTCTCGAGGTGGACCGGCCCCGAGCCGGGCAAGAAACCGCTCCAGCTCGCCAAACGGTGAGCAGCACTTACGTCCCGGGCCTCGAGGGCGTCGTCGCCTCGCAGACCGCGATCTCCATGGTCGACGGCCAGAACGGCCGGCTCATATACCAGGGCTACGTCATCGCCGACCTCGCGGAGCAGATGTCCTTCGAGGAGGTCGCCTTCCTGCTCTGGGAAGGCCGTCTGCCCAAGCGGGCCGAGCTGGATGCCCTCTCCCTGGACCTGGCGAGCCATCGCACCCTGACCAAGCCCGCGAACATCGCTGTGGACGCGCTACCCACGGACACCGATCCCATGGACGTCCTGCGCAGCGTGGTTTCCGTCCAGGGCGTCGAGCACAGGCTCAGCAAGCCCACCGTTCCCCTCGCCATCCACGCCACGGCCTCGTTCCCGACGATCCTTGCCATGTTCCACCGCCGCCATCTCGGCCTGCCGCCCATCAAGCCGCGGGCCGACCTGGCGCACGCCGCCAACTACCTCTACATGCTCAACGGCAAGGAGGCAAGCCCAGACATCGTCCGCGCGCTCAACACCTACCTTGTCCTGCTCGCCGACCACGGCATGAACGCATCGACCTTCACCGCTCGGGTGATCGCGTCGACGGAGTCGGACCTGACCTCCGCCCTGGTCGGCGCCATCGGAGCGCTCAAGGGTCCGGCGCACGGCGGAGCGCCGGCGTCGGTGATCGAGCAGCTCGAGCTGATCGGCACCGCGGACAACGCAGAGCGCTGGCTGCGCGACGCACGCAAGCGCAAGGTGAAGTTCATGGGCTTCGGCCATCGGATCTATCGGGTCTACGACCCGCGGGCGAAGATCCTCAAGGAGATGTGCCGGCGGATGAATCCGAAGTTCTACGACCTCGCGTCCAGGGTCGAAGAGGTTGCGCTGCAGATCCTCCACGAGGAGCATCCGGAGCGCCCTCAGTCGACCAACGTCGAGTTCTACTCGGCGGGCGTCCTGCAGGCGATCGGTCTGCCCAGGGAGTTCTTCACCCCCACGTTCGCCGTGTCTCGGGTCACCGGCTGGAGCGCTCATGTGCTCGAGCAGGCGGCCCACAACCGCATAATCCGACCGCAATCGGAATACATCGGTCCGGAACCACGGAAGCCAGTGCCCCTCGCCGACCGGGACTGATCTTTGGCGGGCGCGACGCCCGCGCGTGGCGAAACCTGGGGGCCGCCGGCCTGGCCTGGTTCCTCCTCATCGCGATCGGTTTCACAGGGTGGCAGGCCGTCGTCCTGCCACTGCGCGCGGAGATTCTCGACAACGACCTTATCCATATCTACATCTCGGCCACCATCGGGCGGCAGCATGGCTGGAACCACATGTATTCGCTGGCCCTCGAGCAGGATCTGTTCAGCATGCTGCGACCGCACGCCGTCTTCAACGACGGCGCGTGGAACGATGCCACACCGCCCTATGTCTGGCTCATCGCGCCGCTGACCCTGTTCAGCCCCGCCACCGCCGTTGCAGTCTGGCTGGCCATCTCGCTGCTCGCCCTCGCTGCCTGCTGGTGGATCGCCGCCCCGGGCGAAGGGAGCACCCGTGCACTGTGGCTTCTGGGGGCGTTGGCCTGGTATCCGGTGCTGTACGGGCTCAGCCTGGTTCAGCCGGACCTGGTCATGGCTCTCGTCGTCGCCGTTGCCTGGCGGCTGTCCGACTCGCGCAGGGGGTACCTCGCCGGTGTCGTGCTCGGACTTTCCGTGATCAAGCCGCAGCTCGTGCTGGTTCTTCCACTGGTGCTCCTGGCTGCGGGGAGGTGGCGGATCGTGCTTCCGTGGGCGGCGATCGGCGCCACCCTCGTCCTGCTCTCGGTCGCGGTCCTCGGAATCGATGGGCTGAACGACTACCGGATCACGCTCGCTCACCAGGGCCAGATGGCGAACAACCGCTACTTCACGCTTGCCTATCTCCTCGGCCCCGGGGCGCTCAGCTACGTGGGCCCGGCCATCGTGATCATCGTCGCCGGTGTGGGCGCCTACCTGAACCGGCGCGCAGGCTATGCCCGCCTGTTCGCTCTGGGCATCGTCGCAAGCACATTGGCCGCCTTCTACTGGCACTTGCAGGACTTCACCATCCTGGTCGTGGCGGCCTGGCTTTTCTGGCGTGACCAGCCGCCCGCCTGGCAGCGGGCCTGGTTGCTGGTGGTCGTGGTGGGTGGCGAGCTCGCCTGGGGAATCACGCCGCTGCCGGTCCTCATCGGCGTGGCCGGGTGGCTTGCATTTCTGGTCGCGCCGCCCGCGACGGTGCCGAAACCCATTCCGGCGTCCGCCTGACATTGACCGCGGCAGATGTCCGCGTGCCTCGCGCGCTGCCGATCGTCATCGCCGCAGCGCTCGTCGTCTGCGCGGCGATCCTCATACTGACGCGGACCTTCACCTTCTATTTCGACGAGTGGACCTTCATCACCACGGCGCCCGACTGGACGCCGGCGACCATCTTCCAGCCCCACAACGAGCACCCTTCGATCCTTTTCCGCCTCGTTTACTGGGCCTTGCTCAACACGGTCGGGCTGCGCTCGTACCTGCCGTACATGGCCCTGCTGGCGCTGGCCCACGCGGCCAACGTGGTCCTGCTGTTCGCGCTTGTGCGGCGCCGCGCCGGAGACTTGATCGGCCTGGCGGCGGGACTACTCCTCCTTGTTCTCGGCGCCGGGTGGGAGGACCTGCTGTGGGCTTTCCAGATGGCCTGGCTCGGCTCGGTGGCGTGCGGCCTGGGCGCGCTCCTCGTGCTTCAGAACCCGCGCCGGATGGCCCTGGCAACTGGCCTTCTTGCAGCCTCTCTGGCCTTCTCCGGCATCGGAGTCGCCTTCGCCGCGGTCGCCACCGTTCAGCTTCTTCTGACGCCCGCCCGGCGGCGCGACCTGCTGTGGTTCGTGCCCGTCGGCCTCGCCCTGTTGATCTGGTACGCCGCCTTTGGCCGTTTCGGCACCCACCCGACGCCGCCACCGACAGCTCACAACCTCCTGGTCGACCCGCTGTACGCACTGTGGGGGCTGAGCCAGAGCGTCGCGGGCGTGATCGGCGAGGGGGGTTGGATCGGGGCGGCGCTGCTCGTGGCCGCCGTCGCCGCCCTGGGGTGGCGCTGGTGGCGGCACGGGGCGGACGCGTTCGCCATTAGCGTGGCGGGCGGGCTCGTGGCCTTTTACCTCGTCACCGGCCTCACCAGGGCCCAGCTCGGCCTGCAGCAGGGGGGCGCCTCCCGCTACACGTACGTCGGCGCGGTGCTGTGGCTCATCCTCCTGTCCGACGCTGCCAGAAGCCTGCCGTGGCGAGGCACCTGGCGGCCCGCACTGGCCGCCGTCCTCTTCCTGGCTGGCTTCAACAGCGCCGTCCTCCTCTTCGAGTTCACAGTCGCCAAGACCGCCCAGATGGAACGCGCTGCGGCGGACCTCCAGGCCCTGGCCGCCGAGCGCGGGGATCCCTGCCTCGACCCCTCCGGCTACGCCGACCCGCTGGTGATGCCCCAGGTGACCCCGCCTCTCTACTACCGGGCGGTCGACCGGTACGGCGACCCGGTGGCGGGCCTCCCCGTGCACGACAAGGCCGATTTCGAGGCCGCGCGAGCCAACTTGCGCAAGGCCGCCTGTTAAAGGTTCCTAAGATTGAAGCCAGTGCCCGATTTCGACTTTGACGTGGCCATCCTCGGCGGAGGGATGGGCGGTTATCCCGCCGCCATCCGCGCGGCTCAGCTCGGGATGAAGGTGGCGCTCGTCGAGGCGGACAAGCTCGGCGGGACCTGCCTCCACATCGGCTGCATCCCGACCAAAGCTCTGCTCGAGTCCTCGGAGCTGTATCACCGCGTCTCGACGCGGGGCGCCGAGTTCGGCATCAAGGCCGAGGTGGTCGGGTACGACTACCCGCGGATCGCCCAGCGCCGCGACGCCGTCGTCGGCCAGCTGTACAAGGGCGTCCAGTACCTCATGAAGAAGAACAAGATCGAGGTCGTAGCCGGCAAGGGCCGGCTGCGCGACCGCAACACGATCGATGTCGGCGGCAAGCAGGTGAAGACGAAGGACCTGATCGTCGCCACGGGCTCGACCGTCAAAACGCTGCCCGGGCTTGAGCTCGATGGCCAGTACATCATCTCGTCCGACAACGCCGTCCTGGCGACGAGCGCACCGGAGTCGATCTGCATCATCGGGGCGGGCGCGGTCGGAGTCGAGTTCGCCACCTTCTACAGCGAGCTCGGCGTCAAAGTCACCCTGCTCGAAGCGCTCGACCGGCTCGTCCCGCTCGAGGACGAAGACGTGTCCAGGGAGCTGCTCGCGGCATTCAAGAAGTCCGGCATCGACGTGCGACTCGGGGTCAAGGTCAGCGGCGCCAGGAAGGCGCGCGACGGCGTCAGCGTCGACACCGACCAGGGCGAGGTGTGGGCGAAGCAGCTGCTCGTCGCCGTAGGCCGCGTCGCGGTGTCGAAGGAGCTGGGTCTCGAGCAGGTCGGCGTGCAGACGCACCCGAACGGGTTCGTCAAGGTCGATGAGTGGATGCGCACGTCGGCGGAGGGGATCCACGCCATCGGCGACGTGGTCGGCGGATACCTCCTCGCGCACGCCGCGTCACACGAAGGGATCGTCGCCGCCGAGGACATTGCCGGACAGCGGACCGCGCCGATGGACCAGGCGCTCGTCACGCGCTGCACCTACTCCCACCCGCAGGTCGCGTCAGTCGGTTTGACGGAGAAGCAGGCGCGGGACAACGGACACGAGGTGAAGATTGGCAAGTTTCCGTTCTCGGCCATCGGCAGGGCGCAGATCCACGGCGAGACCGGCGGCTTCGTGAAGATCGTCGCGGACGCCAAGACGGGCCAGATGCTCGGCACGCACATCGTCGGCGCCGAGGCGACTGAGCTCATCGCCGAGCCAGCCCTGACCCAGCTCTTCCAGGGCGACGCTTGGGAGCTCGGCCGCAACATCCACCCCCACCCGACGTTGAGCGAGGCTGTGATGGAGGCGGCGATGGCGGTTGACGGCCACGCCATCCACTTCTAGAAGCACCGTGGCGCAGATCACCAAGACGAAGGGTCCCTCTTTCAGCCCCGACTGGCGCTTCCAGGAGCCTGTCGCATGGCGCGACACCGAGCTCGACGAGAAGACATTGAAAGAGTGGTTCCGCTTCATGCTTCTCGGCCGCCAGATCGACTACCGGTTCCAGGTCCTCAACCGTCAGGGCCGGGCGCCGTTCATCATCTCGGTCGCCGGCCACGAAGCCGCCCAGATCGGCGTCGGGTGGCCGCTCAAGCCGAGGTACGACTGGCTCGCGCCGTACTACCGAGACGTCGTGCTGTGCATGCGCATCGGCATGACGCCGCTCGACCTCATGCTCGCGGTGCTGGCGAAGGCCGCGGATCCCGCGTCAGGCGGCAAGCAGACGCCCGGCCACTTCTCCGACTCGCGGCTGAACATCACCTCAGGCGGGTCGCCGGTCGCCACGCAGATGGTGCGCGGCGCCGGGGTGGCGTATGCACTGAAGATGGACGGGACCGACAAGGTCCTCATGACTTGTTACGGCGAGGGCGCTGGCGCCGAAGGCGACGCGCATGAGGCCTTCAACTTCGCGGCGATCTACAGGCTGCCCGAGATCTTCGTGTGCGAGAACAACGGTTTTGCCATATCGACGCCTTTCCGGAAGGAGTACGCGATCGAGCACGTTGCGCAGCGCGCGGCGGGATATGGATTTCCGGGCGTGACGGTCGACGGACGCGACCCGGTGACGTGCTACGTCGTCTCCAAGGAAGCGGTGGCTCGGGCGCGCGCCGGCGAGGGCCCGACCCTCATCGAGTGCCTCGTCGACCGGCTCGGCGCCCACTCCTCGGAGGACGACCAGCGCCGCTACCGGTCGCAGGAGGAGATCGAGCTGCTCGCCCAGAGCGACTGCCTCGAGCGCTTCAAGAAGCGCCTTATCGAGGAGGGCGTCCTGAGCGCGAAAGAGGTGGCCGAGGCCGAGGAAGCGGTCAAGGAAGAGGTCACCACAGCAACCAAGCAGGGCATGGAAGCGGACGACCCGCGGCCCGAGGATGCGCTCACCAACGTCTACGCCGTCGAGGCGCCGCAGCCGATCGAGCCCGCGGCCGGCGCGGAGACCGAGGAGATGAACATGGTCGCCGCGCTTCGCTCGGCGCTGACCGAGGAGATGGCGCGCGACGAGCGCGTGATGGTGCTGGGCGAGGACGTCGGGCAGAAGGGCGGAGTGTTCCTCGTCACCGATGGGCTGCGGAACCGCTTCGGCGAAGCGCGCGTGATCGATAGCCCGCTGGCGGAATCGTCGATCGCCGGCGTCGCGCTCGGCCTGGCCATCGCCGGTAAGCGTCCGGTGGCCGAGATGCAGTTCACCGACTTCGCGCACATGGCCTTCAACTCGATCACCAACGAGATCGCGAAATATCGCTATCGGAGCGACGGGGACTGGTCGGTGCCGTTGGTCGTGCGGGCTCCGATGGGCGGCCACGCCCACGGCGCGCTGTACCACTCGCAGTCGATCGAGGCGCGGTTCGCAACGCCAGGTTTGAAGATCGTCATCCCCTCGAGCCCCTACGAAGCGAAAGGCCTGCTTCTCGCTGCGATCCGCGACCCCGACCCGGTGCTCTTCTTCGAGCACAAGCGGCTCTATCGGATGTTCAAGGAGGCGGTGCCGAAAGGCGAGTATCTGATCCAGCTCGGGAAGGCGCGGACATTCCGCGAGGGCACGGACATCTCCGTCTTCTGCTACGGGCTGATGGTCCACTACGCGGCCGAGGCGGCGAAGAACCTCGAGGCGGACGGCGTGAGCGTCGAGATCGTCGACCTGCGGACCGTCTACCCGCTCGACAAGGAGGCGATCATCGCGTCGGCCCGCAAGACGGGGAAGTGCCTCGTCCTTTACGAAGACAACTTCAGCGTCTCGGTCGGTTCCGAGGTCGCGGCGCTGATCGCCGACGAGGCCTGGCGCTGGCTCGACGCGCCGGTCAAGCGGTTCGGCGGGCTCGACGTGCCGTCGATGCCCTACGCCGTGCCGATGGAGGAGTACTTCATGCCGACGCCGGACAAGATCACCACGGTTTTGAAGGAGCTGGCGGCGTTCTGATGGCCACCACGACGCGGGTCGTCATGCCGCAGCTCGGCGAGTCGGTGCACGAAGGCACGATCTCGAAGTGGCTGGTCAAGCCAGGGGACAGGGTCGTGGAGTTCGAGCCGATGCTCGAGGTCGACACCGACAAGGTCAACGCCGAGGTGCCGGCGCCGGTCACCGGCATCCTGCGCGAGATCCTGGCCAAGGAAGGCGAGACGGTGCAGGCCGGGGCCGAGATCGCAGTCGTGGAGACGGGAAATGGCGCAGGAGCTGTCCTCCCCGCTGGTGGGGAGGTGGCGCCGAAGGCGCCGGAGGGGCTGGAAACAAAACCACCAAAGGCGGCAGCTGTGCCCACTAGTGGGGAGGTGGCGCCGAAGGCGCCGGAGGGGCTGGAAGCGAAGCCTTCACCAGCCCCTGCGCCGGCTGCTCCGGCACCTCCCCGTGAACGGGGAGGAGAAGAAGAGGCCCATCGGTATTCACCGGGGGTGCAGCTGGCCGCCTCCGAGCTGAAGGTCGACCTCTCGAAAGTCAGCGGGACAGGCCTCGGCGGTCGGGTGACCAGGAAGGACGTCCAGGACTTCGCGGGCGCAGCCAAGGCCGCCCCAAGCGCGCCTGTGCCGGGACCCGCCCCTATCGCGAAGGCGGAAGGCGACGAGGTGGTGCAGTTGACGCGGGTGCGCCGCCTGATCGCCGAGAACATGACCCGCTCCAAGCAGACCATCCCCCATGCCTGGCAGACCCAGGAAGTCGACATGTCGGGCGTGGTCGCCAGCCGGAACGCTGGCAAGGCCGCCTTCCAGAAGCAGGAAGGCTTCTCCCTCACCTACCTGCCGTACGTGATGATGGCCACCATCTCGGCCCTGCGCGAGCACCCGGAGGTGAACTCGACCTTCAACGAGACCGAGCTGATCGTGCACCGCAACATCAACCTCGGCGTCTCGATCGGCCTCGAGGACACGCTCCTCGTCCCGGTGATCCGGCAGGCCGACGGGCTGTCGATCGCCGGCCTCGGCCGCGCCGTGAACGACCTCGCGACGCGCGCCCGCAACAAGCAACTGAAGGCGGACGAGCTGGCGGGCGGAACCTTCACGGTCAACAACTCGGGCACGTTCGGCACGCTCTTCAGCTACTCGGTGATCACCCCCGGGCAGGCCGGCATCCTGACCATGGAGGCGATCGTCGAGCGCCCTGTCGCGGTGCAGGGCATGATCGGGATCAAGCCGATGATGTACCTGTGCTTCTCGTTCGACCACCGTGTGCTCGACGGGCTGAAGGCGGCGCGCTTCCTGACCTCAGTCCGGAAGTGGCTGGAAGCCGTCTCGCTGGAAACGCCGATCTACTGAACTGAAACCGCCGCCCGGGAGCGGAGAATACGGCGCCGATGCGCCAGGCCAGCACCATGACGGTCCAGCAGCGGCTCCCTCCACTCTGGCTGGCCGGCTCTACGGTCGCCTCGGCGATCGTGTTCCTCTTCGGGGTGGCCCGCTGGATCGACCACTTCGCGTCTGACCCCAACGCGGAGGACTTCCGGCTGCACGCCATCGCCGCTCGGGTCGGCCTGTCCCACGGCTGGTCGCACATCTACGACGTCGCGCTGCAGCGGACGGCGTCCGCCGGCATCGGCCCCATCGACTCGATGCACGTTTTCGTCAGCCCGCCGCCCGCGGCGTGGATGGCGGTGCCGCTGGCGTGGCTGCCCATCCCGGCGGGCTACCTGATCTGGACTGCGATCAGCCTGGCCGCCTTCGTCGGCGCGGCATGGCTCGTCGTTCCTGGATCACGACTCGTGCGCGCCACCCTGATCCTCGTCGCGCTCGGCCTCTGGCCCGTGCACTACCAGTTCTGGCTCGGCCAGTGGACCGCGGCCACCATCGCTCTGCTTGCGGTGTCGTGGTGGATGCTCGAGCGCGATCGGTGGGCGCCGGCCGGGGTCGTGCTCGCGCTGGCCTTCTGCCTCAAGCCTCAAGACTGCCTTCTCCTTCCGGTCGCCCTGTTGGTGAGCGGGCGCTGGCGACCGGTCGTCGCGTTTGGCGCGACCGGCGCCCTGATCGGGCTGCTGTCACTCGCTTCGCTTGGGAGCGCGGGCGTCGCGAGCTGGCTGAGCGGGCTGGCCCTTGTTCGTGGCGATCCGCTCAACGCGCCCCTGACGTACTCGTTCATCTTCGGCATCGGGCCCGTCGCGACGGCGGTCGAGATCGCACTCGGGGCTGCGGCTCTGATCCTCACCTGGTACCGCCGCGACCGGCTCGAGCTCGTCTTCGCGCTGGGCCTGGTCGGCACCATGGTGTCCGCGACCTACCTTCACGAAGACGACGTCGCGGTCCTCGTCCTCGCTGCATGGGTCGTCCTCCGGGCCGGGCCGAGCCTCGCGCAGGGGGTCTGGCTGCTGGTCGGGATCGCGGCGGCGCAGTTCATCGCCATCGGGCTGCCGCTGCCGATGCTCCTCTGGGAGCCGGTCTGGATCGTGCTCCTCGGGCTGGAGCCAGTCCTCCATCGTCGAAAGACCTCGTTGCGACCGGCCACATGAGCTCGCGACGCCGGCCTCCGCTGTGGCTTGCCGCGTCGGCGGCGGCGTCCGGCTCGGCCGCGGCGTACTCGGTCGGACTGTGGACGCTCCTGTTCGCCGCCGGCCCGATTCACGAAGACGTGCGCATGACATACGTGGCGGCACAGGCCGGGCTTCGTTATGGATGGCCCGCCATCTACGACGAGGCGACGCTGCGGTCGCTGTCCGCGCCCTTCCCGGCAGGTGCGCGATTGATCGATCCCTTGTACACCTACGTCAACCCGCCTCTGCTGGCGTGGCTGTTCGCGCCGCTCACGGCCCTCCCCGAGCCGGTCGCTTACGCGTTGTGGACCTTGCTGTCGCTGGTCGCGCTCGTCCTGGCCTGGCGCATCGCCGCTCCATACACGGGCCTGGCCCAGGTCACGCTGCTCCTGCTCGCGATCGGCCTCTGGCCGGTCCTCCTCGCCTTCTACTTCGGACAGCCGACCATGCTCCTGCTCCTCCTCATGGCGGGGGCGTGGTGGCTCGTCACGCACAACCGGCCGCTCGCCGCGGGAGCCGCGCTTGCCGTCGCGACCTTCCTCAAGCCGCAGGACATGATCCTGATCCCGGTCGTGCTCCTCGTCAGCGGCCGCTACCGGCCTGTAGTGGGCTGGCTGGCGGGATGCGCCGCCCTGGGCGTCGCGACAGTGGTGGCGCTGCAGGGTGCCGGCCTCGCGAGCTGGTGGCAGGCGCTGGCGCAGGGCCAGGCCAGCTCGGCCCACGTCGAGTACACGCTCGCCCACTTCTTCGGCCTGGGCGCGCTGACGTACGCGCTGTGGGCGGTGCAGTGTGCCGCGGCCATCGCGGTGGCCTGGTGGCGGCGTGCCGAGCCCGAGATCGTATTCGTGGCCGGCATCCTCGGGACCGCGGCGGTGGCCTTCCATTTTCACGAGCTGGACTACAGCATCCTGGTCCTTGGGGCCTGGCTCTTCCTCCGGAGCTCGCCGCCGGTCTGGCAGCGCGTCTACCTGCTGATCGGCGTCTTCACGATGCAGCTGATGACATTCGGGCCCCAGCAGACCCAACCCGAGTGGGACGTCGCCACGCACGCGCCGCAGCTGGTCTGGGATGCCGGGTGGCTTGCCATCCTCGTCGCGGGCAGCCTTCCAGCCTGGAACGCCATCGGTAAGATACGGCCCGCCTTGGCGACGAACACAACCGCGTCGCAGCCCAACGGGCGGGCAGGGTGATCGTGGAGCTTTCCCAGGTCATCCCGTTCAACCGCCCATCTTTCGAGGGCCATGAGCACGAATACATCAAAGAAGCGATCGCGTCTGGGCATATTTCCGGCGACGGATCATTCAGCAGGCGATGCCACGCCTACCTGGAGAGCGAGCTGGGGGTGCCTCGAGCGCTGCTCACGACCTCGTGCACGCATGCACTCGAGATGACGGCTCTTCTTCTAGACATCAAACCTGGCGACGAGGTGATCGTGCCGTCGTTCGCGTTCGTCTCGACCGTCAACGCTTTCGTCCTCAGAGGCGCCCGCCCGGTTTTCATCGACATCCGATCCGACACCCTCAACTTCGATCACGAACAGTTTGAGAGCCTGATCAGCGACCGCACGAAGGCAGCTGTCCTGCTGCATTACGGTGGGGTCGGATGCGAGATGGACCAGATCATGCAGGTCGCGGCACAGCATCAAGTGCATGTGGTCGAAGACAACGCCCACGGCCTGTTTGGGCGCTATCGCGGGCGATTGCTCGGAACCTTCGGCGTCATGGCAACCCAGAGCTTCCATGAGACGAAAAACTTCAGCTGCGGCGAGGGAGGCGCCTTGATCATCAATCAAGAGAGCTACATCGCGCGCGCCGAGGTGATCCGTGAAAAAGGAACCAATCGAAGCCGCTTCTTTCGCGGCCAGGTGGACAAGTACACCTGGACCGATCTCGGCTCCAGCTACCTGCCGTCCGACCTTCTCGCGGCTGTGCTCCTTGCGCAGTTCGAGGCTCGCGACAGGATCCAGTCGGCGCGCCGCCGGGTCTGGGAGACCTATCGGGCCGAGCTGCATGGCTGGGCCCAGGACAATGAAGTCCGGCTTCCGACCATACCTCCGTCTTGTGATCAGGCCTACCACATGTTCTATCTCGTCTTGCCCTCGCTTCAGGCGCGGCAGGACCTGATCGCCCACCTGAAGGCACGCGGAATCATGGCGGTCTTCCACTACCTTCCCCTGCACCTCTCGGAGATGGGACGTCGCTTCGACGGCGCCGCAGGTGACTGTCCGATCACCGAGCAGATCAGCGATGGGCTGTTGAGGCTTCCGTTCTATACCCACCTTTCGGAAGCAGACCAGTCGCGTGTGATCGCGGCCGTACGGGAATTCCGCATCTAGCTGTGGCTTTGCATCAGGCCATCCGCGCCGAGTACGACCCAGCCGTGTATGAGCCTCTCGTCGAGGTTGAGGACCATCACTTCTGGTTTCGGGCGCGAAATCGGGTGATAGGCGCGCTGGCGGCCCAACTCGCCGCGAAGCTGAGCCCGGGCTATCGGGTGCTGGAGGTTGGCTGCGGCACCGGCAACGTGCTTCGCGCTTTGACACAGGCCTGCCCGGGCGGAACCGTGATCGGGATGGACCTGTTCGCCGATGGGCTTCGGTTCGCACGAGCCCGGCTGCCCAACGCGCTGCTCGTGCGCGGCGACGCGCTGCATCCGCCATTCGCGGAGCGGTTCGAGATCGTCGGCATGTTCGACGTGCTCGAGCACCTCGAAGATGACCTCGGCGCTCTTCGCGCATTGCGCCTGCTGATCACAGATCGCGGGAGGCTGATCCTGACCGTACCGGCCGGCCGCGCACTGTGGAGCTACTTCGACGAGGCTTCGCGGCACGTGCGGCGGTACGAGATCGAAGAGCTCCGCCACAAGCTGACAGCGGCAGGTTTCGAGGTCGAGTTCCTCAGCCCATACATGGGAATCCTCTATCCGACGCTGTGGCTGGGCCGTCGGTTGGCCAAACGAAATCACGAGCCCGGAGTCGATCCCGAAGTGACGCGCCGGCTGTTCGACCGGGAGCTACACGTGAACTCCGTTGTGGGCACCGCTCTCGGAGTGGTGCTTCGGCTCGAGCGTCCCTGGCTGCTGGGGCGCAGGCGCCTGCCGTTCGGTTCGTCGTTGGTCGCCATTGCGCGCCCGATCGGTGCCGTCGATGCTCGCTGAGATCCTTCACCGCGTCGTTGCGTATCCCATCGTGTACGACGTCGTGCAGAGCCTGGCCGGAACCGCCGAGCTGGATCGGCGCGTCGGCGCCACGCTCACCACGCTGCCTGCACGGACTGTGATCCTTGATGTAGGAGGAGGCACGGGCTTGCCCACCTCGCTGTGGCCGGTCGGCGCGATGTACGTATGTGTGGACATCGATCCGGTCAAGCTGACAGCCTTTCGCCGCAAGCACCGCTCAGGGACGCCGGTCTGCGGCGATGCCACTCGCCTCCCAATTCGCAGCGGGAGCATCGACCTGCTGGTGTGCAAGAACGTCAGCCACCACCTGGGTGACGGCGAGCTGCCCGGCCTGTTTCGGGAATGCGCGCGGGTGCTGACAGCGGGGGGTCGGATGCTGTTCCTCGACGCGGTGCAGGCTCCGGAACGATGGCGCAGCCGGCTGCTCTGGCGGTATGACCGTGGATCGCACCCGCGCACAGTCGAGGCGCTGCGAGAGGCGATGGCGGTCGAGCTGCAGATCACCCGCTCCGAAGTGTTCACGATCCACCACCGCTATTTGTTGAGCGAGGGCACGCGAGTACCGGGAACGGGTAGTTGATTGCCGATCGAACACCCGGAAATAGCGCTGTCGCCTCTCGACACGAGCCGGTTTGGCGTTTGCACGGCGCGCGCCGACGCATTGACCGCGGAAGGGCTGGCGGGCGCCCTCGACTTTTGTCGCTCGCAAAATGTCGACCTGCTCATCGGACGGTGCAGGGTCGACGATGCAGCGACTGTTCACAGGCTTGAAGCCGCCGGCTTCCTGCTCATGGACACCCTCGTCTATTACCGGCGGAACCTGGCAAGCTCGCCAGCCACCGATCCCGGCGATGGCCGGATCAGGCTCCTGCGCGAAGGCGAAGCCGAGCAGGTCGAGGCAATCGCCCGCGAATGTTTCCGCGATTACGGAGGCCACTATCACGCCGATCCGCGACTGGATCGCCGGGCGTTCAGCACGTTTTCCCTGAGCCCAGTTGACGAAGGCGAGCTCTTGCTAGGGGCCGTCTCACCCCGGGCAAGAGGATCTGGTCTTTACCGGTTGCTGACCCTGTCGGGCATGTATCGGCTGCAGTCGTCGGGGGCAAACCGCTTTGTCACCTCGACATACCTCGGCAACTGGGGCGCACAGGCCTCATGGGCGGCTGCCGGCTTGAGTCCCCACGCCGCATACCACACCTTCCACCGGTGGTTCGACAAGCCGATCGTTTAGGCGCCTTGCCGGACCGAAGCCTTGGCACTCGGCGTATCAATTCCGCCACCACCCCACCCGACGACCTCCCGAACCGAGTAGGTCGGATGCTGCATGGTGCGGGCATGCATGCGAGCGAGGTACTCCCCGATGATGCCGAGAGAAAAGAGCTGCGCCCCGGAAAAGATGGCGATCATGGACGCGAGAAACGAGAACCCTGGAACGCTGCCTCCCTGGACGAGGTATCGAATGACGACAAAGAACAGGGCACCAGTGCCCACCACGGTGAAGAAGAAGCCGATCAAGCTCGATAGCTGAAGAGGCCAGGTGCTGAAGCCCGTGATCATGTTGAGCGCATGCACGACGAGCTTGCGAAGCGTGTAGTTCGAAACGCCGAGCCGGCGCGGTTCGGGGCGACCTTGGTCACCTGCGTGGCCACGTCGCGCCAGAGCCCGTGCTGCTCGTGGGAGGGCGTCCCGTACACGACGTCCTTGTCGGCATCGAGCTTGTCGATGAGCTTGGGGATCTCCTCGGGCGGATGCTGAAGGTCGTCGTCGATGGTGACGGTCAGGTCGTAGCGCGCGAGGCGGATGCCGCACAGAACGGCGTTGTGCTGACCGTAGTTGCGCATCAGGTGCACACCCCTGACCCAGCCGTGCTCGCGGGCGAGGTCCTCGATGACGCGCCATGTGCCGTCGCGGCTGCCGTCGTCGACGAGGATGACCTCGTACTCCGTCGCGACAGCGTCCAGCACGGGCTGCAGCCTGCGTACCAGCTCGGGTAGTGAAAGCTCGCTGCCGTAGGCGGGAACGACTGTTGAGATGCTGGTGCTACGGGACATCAAGCCGGACAGAGGATAACAAACGATTTTGCGGATCCCGACCTGGGCTCCGGTCGGTCAAGGCGCGGCACTGACCAGCAATTCATAGTCGCCATAAGAGCCGTCGTGGACAAACTGCCGATCGATGAAGTCGACCAGGGGCGTGCGCGGCACCTGATGGCCCTCCGCCCACATGTCGATCACCCGTTGATTCTTGATGACGCACAGACGCGGCCTGCTCGCGAGCTGGTGGACGATCGATTGCTGCGTTGAGCTGTCGAGGAACTGCCACCACACTTCGAGGCGCATTGAGGTGGGCGGACCCTGACCGGTCCACGCATAGAAGCTGTTCATGCCTGGGAACGTGACAAAGCTCGAGCAGTCGCGATCGACGGCGGCCACGAGCAATCGCAGCTGGGTCGCGGCCTGAGCCGGGAGCCTGACTGACTCCGCCCCGGGGACTCCCAGCGGCGTGCCGGTCCTGAATCCGGCTGTGACCGTAAGCGCAAACAGCAGGAAGACGGCGGCGTCGATGACCAGGCTCGCCGGGGCGACCCACCCGATCGCCCTCAGCGAAACGCGGCCGGCCCCGCGGGCGCTGCGCAGCTGTCGAATCCCGTCGCCAAGGATGATCGCGCCGACGGGAAGGACGCAGAGGGCCGCAAGTGACAGTTGCGTGCCGGCAAATGGATACGCCTGGAGGCTCTCGAGAACTGCAAGCGCGGGCAGCAGCAATCGGGAGTACGCGCCTGCGGGGTCGTCACCATTCTCATCCGGCGCGTTGGTCGCCACCCAGGCGAGCGGTAGCGCCAACAGGAAGATCGAGCTCGGCATGAGAAGCACCGAAAGAAAAGTGAAAAAGCCCGCCCCGACGCGCACCAAACCTGCCGCCGTGGTTGGGAGAGCAGCGATCCCCGACCGATAGGAAATGACGAGCGCTGCGGCGAGCGAGAGTCCTGCCACCAGGTCGTAAACCGGGTTGACCGCCACCGGCAGAGTGAGGAGTTGAGGAATTCGGAGGGGCAGGACTACGAGGCCGCTCCAGAGGTCGATGAGGCGGGTTCCACCGACGAGCGCGACGCCCAGGGTGGCGATCGCAAGGACGGCTCCGCCGCCCGCGATCCATCTGGCCGACGGTACAAATAGAGGTCGGGGGGCGGCAGCAAGGCACGCGACGCCGACCGCGGCCGCCGAGAACGCGACCACCACAGCGAATGCGACGACCCATCCCAGGCTCAGCAGCGGAAACGTGAGTAGAAGTGGCACGGCTGTGATGACGCCTACCATCGCCGGGAGGAACGGACGCCTCCAGCGCCGCGGAAGGCCGGCAGTCCAGGCAAAAACGACAGCGATGGCGGCAAGACCGCCCACGTTGATCTTGATGAGGCAAAGCGCGCCGACGATCGCGCCGATCACCGCCCCGCTCACCCGTGGTCGAACCGACCCGAAGGTCGAGGCGGCGGCCAGGCTCAGGAGCAAAAGGGCGGTCATGCCGTAGGTGCTCATTGGTTCATTGCTGAGCGCTGAGAGCACACCGAACGTAAGGAGCTCGGCTGCAACGCCGAGCCAGATGTTTCGCGACAACCTGAAAGCAAGGAGGCCGCCAGCCAGGCTGGCGAGCAACCAGACCACCGCTGTCACGAAACGTCCGGTGTCGTTGTCAGGCGTCAGGCCGAAGAGCTTGAATACCCCAGCAGCAACCTCGTAAAAAAACGGGCCGTACGCCTGGGCACCTGTGGAGAACAGCGGTTGACCCGCCAGGTAGTCGCGCAGGGTTGCGAGGTAATAGCCCTCGTCGTCGTAGGCGTGAAAGCCGGTGAACATCGACATGTAGGCGACCGGCGCGAGGACCAGGGCCACAGCGGCGAACGCGATGGCCGGTCGGGCCAAGCGTGCGCTCAGTTCGGGCTCACGATTCTTGGTCGATGCCGAGGATGCTCAGGAAGAAGCTGGCGAACACCGTCTGCACTCCGAGCGTGAGCAGCACCGCCGCCGGGATCACCTCGCGCATCGTGAGCCGCGGGTCGAGAGCGCCGAAGCCAACAGCGCCCCAGCTCCACACCGCGACGAGGAGCCCGACGGCGCCCACAAGGAGCATCAGCCCGCCGGCGGCCAGGCCCGTCTCGAGCTTCAAGTACCGAAACATCGCGGCGTAGCTCGGGTTGGGTGGGTGGAATCCCTGCTGCATCGCGAACACCTTTGTGAACACGGCGAACACGACGAGCTGGTAGCCGATCAGGCACGAGAATCCAGCCAGCAAAAGGGTGTGGATGTCGAACGTGGCGGGTCCGACGTGTTTCGGTCCGGTCTCCAGCAGAGTCCCCACCACAACGCCGGCGCCGAGCAGGACAAAGCCCGGATAGAGGAACAGCCAGCGCGGGCTGAACAGCAGCATGAAGCGCAGGTGCCGCCAGCCGTCGCGCCACGTGCGTAAGTGCGGCGGGCGCGACCGTCCGTCCGGGCTGAGCGTGACGGGAACCTCGGCGATCCTCAGCTGCCGCAGCGAGGCCTTGATCACCATCTCGCTGGCGAACTCCATGCCTGTCGCGCGCAAATGCAGCGAGTCGATGGCGTCCTTGCGAAAGCCGCGGAGGCCGCAGTGCATGTCGCCCACCGGCGTCTTGAAGAACACGCGGCCGATGAATGTCAGAACCGGGTTGCCCACCCAGCGGTGCGACCAGACCATCGCGCCCGGCTGGATTCCGCCGGTGAATCGATTGCCCATCACGAGGTCGTATCCCTTGCGCAGCTTGTCGACCAGCGGGCCGATGGCCGCGAAGTCGTAGCTGTCGTCGGCGTCACCCATGATCACGAAGCGGCCCTGCGCGGCTGCGATGCCCTCGATCGCGCCCTGTGCCTTGTGGATGCACGCAGCCAGGGTTTCCACCTCGTTGAGGCACGGCATGACGATCGATACCTCGATCGCCGTCGGCGGTTTGCGCTCAGCCTGTCGGCGAGGACGCTGCGCGACGCTCATGATCTGGTGCAGCGTAACGCGAGGGGCAGAAGTTCTTGCCCAGAAAAGAAATGACCCCGACGGATCGCCTCTCGGGAGCCGGTACATGGCCTTGCGGCCCTGTTCCTGCCCCCTCGAACGTGTCCCTCGGGGCCGGGGAGAAACGTAAGGCCTGCCGTGCGGGCGCGCAAGTCCAAAAGTCAGTTCGCCGCCAACCGCTAAGAAGTAGCCTCAGCCCAGGGGCTGGTAGAGGACGTTCTTGCCGCCGTCGATGACCAGGTCCTGGCCCGTGATCAGGTCGTTTTCGAGCAACGCGATCACGGCCTGGGCGACGTCGTCCGGGGTCGCGATCTTCCTCAGTGGCGTCGCCTTGGCGAATACCTCCTCCTGGGCGGCCGCCGCGTCTTCGCCGAAGCTCCTGCTGAACCATCTGGACGAGACCAGGCCCGGAGAGACCGAGTTGACTCGCACGTCGGGAGCCAGGGCAAGCGCAAGCGCGCGCGTCATCTGGACGACGCCGGCCTTGGAAACCGCGTAGGCGATCGACGAGCCCGAGGCGCGGTGCGCGGCGATCGAGGCGACGTTGACGATCGCGCCACCGGTCTTCTTCAACTCCGGCGCTGCGGCCCGGCAGCAGAAGAACGTGCCCTTCAGATTCACGCTGAGGATGTCATTCCATACCTCGTCGGTGAGCGCGTCGAGGTCCGGGTGCGGGATGAAGTGAGTGGTGCCTGCGTTGTTGACGAGCACGTCAAGCCTTCCGAACCGCTCGACGGTCGACGCGACCATCGCTTTGACCATCGACTCGTCCGCTACGTCGGCTCGATACGGAACCGCCTCGGAGCCGACGCTTCGAAGCTCATCAGCCGTGGACTCTGCTTCTGACGCTGAGCGCGAGTAGTTGACCACCACGGCCTTCGCGCCTGACTTCGCGAGCCGGACCGACGTTGCCCGACCAATGCCCGTGCCGCCACCGGTCACGATCGCGACTCGGCCGCCGAGGTCCATGCGAGACTAGAGCCTAATGCCGTTGACGCTCGACGAGGCGCAAGACGTGATCGGACGCGCGCACTCGAAGGCGGCGAGCCTCGGCATCCACGTCACCGTCGCGGTGGTCGACGAGGGCGGCCTGCTCGTCGCGCTCGGCCGGATGGACGGCGCGCCGCCGCTGTCGCCGCAGGTCGCGGAGGCGAAGGCCGTCGGCGCGGCGATGCTCAACCGCGACGGCGCCGGCCTGGCCGAGCTGGCGAAAGATCGGCCGGGGTTTTTCAGCGTCGCCGACCGCCTCGTTCGGGTGCCGATCGTGCCGGGTCTGGGCTCGGTGCTGATCAAGCGCGACGGCCACGTGCTCGGCGCGGTCGGGGTCAGCGGCGGTCGCCCGGAGCAGGACCTCGAATGCGCGGAGGCGGGCCTCAGCTGAGGCGAATTCGACCCAGCGGCTCGTAGATCGAGCCGCCGCGACCAGGCCGGCTTCGATACAGGACCAGCTCGTCGGCCCGCCACCCCTCGAGGTCGGGCGGCGGCGGCAGCGCCGGGAGCAGGGCGCCGTCGCGCGCCCTCGCGCGGGCAAGGGTGAGGTGCGCATGGTAGCGGCGGGACTCCTGCTCGAGACCCGCACCAACGCACTCCGCCTCGACCTGCTCGGCCAGCGCCGCGATCTGCTCCTGGCCCAACGCCAGACCCAGCCAGACCACGCGCGCCAGGCGGCCGCGTTTGAACGAGCCGACCTCGCCCAGGCGCAGCTCGAACGACCGCATGTCCCGCTCCCTCAGGCGATCTGCGATTCCCGTGGCGATCGCGAGGTCGAGGTGCCCGAGGAAGCGAACCGTGAGGTGGAGGTTCTCGGGTGGCGTCCAGCGAAGCTCCGGCGCGTGCTTCGCGCACTCCGCGATGTAGCCGGCCAGGCCAGCGCGGTGTGCTTCGGGCAGCGGGAGCCCGAAGAACGCGCGGACCTTTACCGGCCCGTCTTCGTCCAGTGGCTTGGCGCCCACGCCCCGGGCGCGCTCGGCCGCCAGCCGAACTGCGAGCTGACGGAGTCGATGCCCGCGGCCAGGTTGGGCATCTGGATCGTCCGGACCTCGTCGGGGGTGGCGGGTGGGTCTTTCATGACTGCTTCCATCGCGGCGGTGGCCGGGAGGAGCAGCGCGAGCGGCATCTTCAGCTTGGGTTTCTTGACGTTCCGCGCCTGGAGGAACCAGTCGAAGATGGTCTCGAAGGTGACCACCTCGGGACCACCGAGCTCGATGATCTTGCCGAGGAGGTCGGGCTTGGTGACCGCCTCGACGACGCACCGCGCTGCGTCCTCGCGGAGGATCGGCTGGATCTGGGCCTGACCGCTGCCGGGCAGCACGGCAAACGGGCCCACGAGCGCGCGCTCGAAGTCCTTGACCACGCCGCCGTCCTCGCCTATGACCAGCGAGAACCGGAGGATCGTTCCGGTGACGCCCGTCTTGGCCAGCTCCTGCTCGCCCATCCAGCGCGAGGTGAGGTACTTGAAGTGCGGGTCGAGCTTGGCCCCGATGGCGCTGACCAGGACGACCGACCGCACGCCGGCCGCCATCGCGACCTGCCCCAGGATGCGGGGGCCGTCGACGTTCACCGCGAGGTAGGACTGGGGACGGTTTCGACGCACCGCGACCAGGCTGATGATGTGCTCGGTGCCCTGGGCCGCCTGCATGACCGCCTGCGGGTTGAGGGCGTCGCCGACCACGACCTGGGCGCCGCGGACTTTGAACGCCGCCGCTTTCAGCGGGTCGCGCACGAGGACGCGCAGCTGATGGCCGCCGTCCAGGGTCTTGTGGGCCACGGCGCGGCCGACAAACCCGGTGGAGCCGAGGAGCAGGATCCTAGCCACGGGTCAGAATCCTAATTCAGCGGATACTGGGAACCGGTGGCTGCCGGTACGTTCTCGAGCGGACTGCTGCTCGGCGTGTTCGCTTTCCTCCTCGGCGTCGGCGCCATCGCGGCCGCGCTCCGCAGGCGGCGCGGCAAGGCGCGCTACCCCGAGACATACGCAGCGACGGGCGGGATCGTCTACACGATCGTCCAGGTGGGGTGCGGAGCGATCCTCCTGCTGGGAGGCGCCGGGCTGGTCGCCCTGGCGGTCGTCAATCGCCATTAGATGACGTTTCGCTCGTGGACCAGCGAGCCCCTTGCGAACCGGGTGAAGGCAAACGGGCTGATGTCGATCTCCGACCGCTGATCGAGCAGCAGCTGCGACACGAGCAGCGCCGCCGCCGGGGCCTGCATGAACCCGTGGCCGCTGAACCCGGCCGCGCACCAGAAGCCCTCGAGCTCCGGCACCGGACCGAGGATGGCCTGGTGGTCGGGGGTCGTCTCATAGAGCCCCGCCCAGGCGGTCTTGATCCCGGCGCCGGCCAGCGCCGGGGCGCGCCGAGCCGCCTGCTCGAACATCTTCTCGAGGAAATCCCAGTTGACCTCCGTCCCGTAGCCAGGCCCTTCGCTGCGGTCGCTCATCCCCATCAGCACGCCGTCCCCCTCGGGGTGGAAGTACAGCGAGGTCTGGAAGTCGACCGTCATCGGGCTGGTGCGCGGCACGGCCGGAAACGTGTCCGTGACGGCGATGTGCCGGCGATACGGAAGCACCGGGATCTCGAGGCCCGCCATCCGTCCGATCGAAGCTGACCAGGCGCCGGCGCAGTTGAAGACGACGCGGCTCGCGATGTCGCCGGCCGACGTGCGTAGTCCCTGCACGCGGCCGCCGGCGACATCGACCCCGACCACCTCGACTCCCTCCTTCAAGCGGGCGCCATGCCGCCGAGCCGCCGCCGCGTAGCCGGACGTGACATCGGCGGTCAGGCCGGCCTCATGCCATATGTCCATGTTGTGGCGGAAGTCTTCGACGTGCTGCGGCAGCGTGAGCAAGAACAGGTATCCGACCTGGCGAAAGTCCGCCGCCTGCCCTGTCTCCTCCTCGAAGCCCTCGAACAGCTGGACGGACAGCCGCTGCAGGCGCACGTTTGCCTCCATCGAGAACTGCTGCCTCACGCCGCCGGCGCACTTGCCGGTCGACTGGGAGCCGAGGGTGTCGCGCTCGAGCAGCAGGACGTCGACGTCGCGCTTCGCCAGCTGATACGCGAGGGCGCAGCCCATGATGCCGCCGCCCGCGATCACTACGTCGGCGCTTTCCACTTCACCATCCCCCACACCTCGAAGATCAGCTTCAGCGCCGCCAGCGTGGTGATGTCGTTTTCGTCGAACGGCGGCGAAACCTCGACCACGTCCAGGCCCACCAGCCGCGACTGAGCCGTCGCTCCGCGCAGGAGTTCCAACGCCTGACGCGTCGACAGGCCGCCCGCGGAAGGGATCTCGGTCCCGGGCGCAAACGCGGGGTCGAGCGCGTCGATGTCGAATGAGATGTGCACCTTGGCGCCGGCCAGGCGCCCGGCGATCTTCTTGACCGAACCCTCCGGGTCGCGCGCGATCTCGGCCGCGGAGACGAGGAGAACATTGTTGGCCTTGATGAATTCCAGCTCCTCCGGGTCGTAATCGCGACCCCCTGCGATGACCACGCGCGAGGGCTCGATGCCCGAGGCCTCGAGCGCCCGGCGCAGGGCGCATCCGCAGGTCCAGCGGCCGCCGCGCGAGAAGTCGCAGAGGTCTGGATGGGCGTCGACCCACAGCACCGAGAGGCCGGGGTGGCGCCGGGCCTGGGCGGCGAGGGTCGAGATCGCGGTGCAGTGGTCGCCGCCGAGGACTGTCAGGAAGGCCTCAGGCGGAATCTCCGCCAGGCGCTGCATCGGATCCATCCAGCCGGTCTCGATGTCTTTACCCGCGTCCAGGTCGCCGATGTCCATTACGCACAGGCCCGTGAGCAGATGGGCTTCCTCGGTGACGGGGGGCATCACCGGCGACATGCCGCGGATCGTCTCCGGCGCGAGCGCGGCGCCCTTCCGATAGACGGCCGAACCGTCGTACGGGATGCCGGCCACGACCACGTCGGCAGGCTGCCCGCCCACCAACCCTCCCCAAGGGCGCAAACCGTCGAGGTTCACACCCCTGTCCTCTTCTCCGGCACCTTCAGGATGCTAAGCGACCCGATCACGAACCAGACCGCAAAGACGCCGAACACGACGGGAAACCCGCCAGGGAGCCCCAGGATCCTGGGTCCCGCGTTGAAGGCGTCGAGGAGCGGGCCGCCAAGAAACACCGCGATGATGCCCGCGCCAGCGGTGGCGATGTTCGAGAAGCCCATGTACAGGCCTCCCTCGTGCGGCGGAATGATGTCCTGGATGAAGGCCCAGTCGACGGAAAAGAAGACACCGAGCCCGACGCCGATGAAGAGCCCGGTCAACGTCGCCTGAGCGGCGAGGTCCGGCACCTTGAGGAAAGCCGCCAGGGGGTGCAGCGCGCCGTCGGGCACGATCGTCGTCGCCTTGCGGTCCTGATGAAAGAACACGTTGTCGAAGTAGAAGAAGGCGAAGTTCTGCAGGCCGCCGAAGCCCATGAAGATGAGCAGTCGCGAAACCATCAGCCAGAGGAAATTCCGATTCCGGAGCGGAACGCCAAAGGTCTTGCCCAGCAGTTCACGCAAGCTGCGAAACTGCCCCTCTACCGGGAGCGCCCGGTCCGGGACCGCCAGCACCGTGGCGAGCATGGTGACGACGAGCACGACGGCGATCGACGCGATCGCGGCGCTGCGTCCGAGATGGGCGAGCAGCAACCCGGCGCCGACCGTTCCGCTCGCGATGCCGACGAGGTTGGCGACCCCGTAGAAGCCCGACGCCTCAGCGCGCTGGCCCTCCGGCACCACGTCCGGAAGTAGTCCCTGGTACGGCGCCTGGGCCGTGTTGGACGCGAACTGCAGCAGGAAATAGAAAACGACAAGCCACCAGTAGCTGCCTGCGAGAGCGATGCCGATGAGGAACAGGACGTCGCCGGCCGTCCCGGCGACGATGAAGGGACGCCTCCGTCCCCACCGGCTGACAGTTCGGTCGGAGATTCCGCCGACGACCGGCTGCCAGACGATCGCGACCAGCGTGCCGAGCGATTTGAGAAAGCTCGCCGCCAGGCCTTCGTGGGCCCGGCCGACGATCTGGATGATCATGTCCGGCAGGATGAGCGCGGTGAGGCTGTTCCACAGGTAGCCGATCGCGATCCAGTACAGGGACAGCAGGACGAAGTCGAAGGTCCTGAGACGGCGCCCCGGTTGTGTCGCTAGTGAGGCGACACTCAATCAGGTCGGTATGGCGGGAGCGACTTCTTGACCGGACGGTCCTCTCGATAGCCGAGCGCGTATTCGCCCTGCAGGATGGTGTGGACCTCGCGGGTGCCTTCATAGATGATCGGCGCCCGCGCGTTGCGCAGGAAGCGCTCGACCGGATACTCAGCCGAGTAGCCGTACGCGCCGTGCACCTCGACCGCGTCATGCGCGGCGTTGAAGGCGGCGTCGGTCGCGTACTGCTTGGCCATCGACACCTGGCGCGTGTGCCGCGCGCCGGTGTTCTTCATCCACGCGACCTTGAAGTAGAGGAGCCGGCAGATCTCGTAGTCCCGTGACATCTTCGCGATCATCTGCTGGACCAGCTGATAGCGGCCGATCTCCTGGCCGAACGTCTTGCGCTCCCGTGCGTACTTGACCGATGCGTCGAGACAGGCGCGCACAGTGCCCGTCGCACCGGCGGCGACGGTGAATCGGCCGTTGTCGAGACAGCTCATGGCGATCTTGAAACCGTCGCCCTCGTCGCCGATGCGGTTCGCCTCGGGGACCTCGAGGTCGCTCATGAAGATCGATCCGACGTCGCCCGCCCGGATGCCGAGGCGGTCTTCGATCGGCTCGGTGCGCAGAGCCTTGCCGCAGGCATCGCGCTCGAGCATGAAAGCCGACACGCCGCGCCCGCCGGCCTTGGGGTCGGTCTTCGCGAACACGAGGAGGTAGTCGGCGGTGTCCGCGTCAGAGACCCAGATCTTCTGACCATTAAGGACGTAGCCGCCGGCATGGCGGCGGGCCGTCGACTGCATCGAGGCCACGTCAGAGCCCGCGTTGGGCTCGGTCAGCCCGTAGCACGCGAGCTTCTTGCCCGAGGCCATGGGGACGAGCCACTGCTGTTTCTGCTCCTCAGTCGCCCACGTGTAAAGGCCCATGCCCACAAGGCCGACGTGGACGGAC
>WNFI01368035.1_pt2 | contig 47240 bp, 32 predicted proteins | sample 5400471 | NCBI WGS metagenome assembly WNFI01 (sample SAMN13153348, study PRJNA577476) | soil metagenome | isolation source: 100 cm saprolite on Douglas fir-dominated hillslope | place: USA:California | collected 2013-09-17
CGACGGATCGTTTCGGTGACGAAGCGTGGAGCTGGGAGCATGGAGCCGGGAGCCAGAGAGTAGTGGGGTGCACGCATCGTTCCCGCCTGGCCCAGCGAGGTGTTCATCCATAGGGTAGGGCATCCACAGCGCAAGAGCGGGTTTAGATCAGTTCTCTGTATTCCGTCCTCCGTCCTCTGGCTCCGCCTCTCCTCCCGCCTCCACCCCACGCCCCAAACCAGGTTTCACCACACGGACAGGGGGGTCAGCTCCGCCCCTCAGCTTATCGGCCTTATTCAGTGCTCGAACGCTAGATGACTTTAGCAATTGCTCGAGGAGAGCGTTTTTCCCGGGCGTGTTTGATGGGGGCATTATAATTTCTCCGTTTCAGTGGTGTAGCACTCGAGGTATTTCACGCCGGCGCCGGTGTTGAAGAGCACGATGGATTCACCGGGGCGAATGTTCTTCGTTGCGAGCAGGTGCTTCAAAGCGGCGTAGGTGGCGGCACCCTCGGGGGCGACGAACAGGCCCTCCGCGCTGCCGACCTCCCGGGTGCAGGCGATCATCTCGTCGTCGGTGACCGCCACCGCGCCGCCGCTACTTTGGCGGAGGATGTCGAGCATGATGAAATCGCCGATGGCCTTGGGCACGCGCAGGCCCGAAGCCCTGGTCTGCGCGCCGGTGTGCTCGGCGGCGAATTTCTCGCCGGCCAAAAATGCGCGGACGATGGGCTGGCAGCCGGCGGCCTGCACGCTGAACATCTTCGGGCGTTTTGGGCCGATCCAGCCCATCCGCTCCATCTCGTCGAAGGCCTTCCACATGCCGACGAGACCCGTGCCGCCGCCGGTGGGGTAGATGACGGCGTCAGGCAGAATCCAGTCGAGCTGCTCGGCGAGTTCGTAGCCGAGGGTCTTCTTGCCCTCGACGCGGTAGGGTTCCTTGAGCGTGGAGACATCGAACCAGCCCTCCGCGGTCTTGCGCTTCGCGACCTCCGCGCCGCAGTCGGTGATGAGCCCGTTGATGAGCGTCACGTGCGCACCCATCTCGCGGCACTCGATGACGTTCGCCTTGGGCGTGTCGACCGGCATGAAGATGTGGGCCTCGAGGCCGGCGCGGGCCGCATAGGCGGCGAGGGCGCCCGCGGCGTTGCCGGCGGAAGGGGCGGCGAGTTTTTTCAGGCCGAAATGCTTCGCCATCGAGACCGCGGTGCTCATGCCCCGGGCCTTGAAGCTCTGGGTCGGGTTGAGCGACTCGTCCTTGATAAAAAGTCTGGCGAGACCGTGCTTCGCACCGAGTCGCGGCGCGGGCAGGAGCGGCGTGAAGCCCTCACCGAGGGTGACGATGTCGGCGTCCCTCCTCACCGGCAGGACCTCGCGGTAGCGCCAGAGCGACTTCACCCGGGTCGCCAGTGCGGCCTTGGTCAGCGTGCGCGCGGCGGCGGCCAGGTCGTATTGCGGGTAGAGCGGTTTGCCACAGGCCGTGCAGACGTTCTGCGGGAGGGCGGCGTCATGCTGCTTGCCACAGGCGGTGCAGGCGAGATGGGTGAGATGCACGGCACCAGCAGAGCACACGGCCCGGCCATTGAAAAGCCGTTACCCGTGCCGGCCCCAGCGTCCGCGCGACAGGCCGCCGAACTTGCGCGGGGCGGGCTGTCCGCCACCGTGACCTTGCGGCTGACCGGGTTGCGCCGGCGAGTGGGCTTGGGGCGGGCGAGGCTGGCTGCCGCCGTGGCCGTGGCTGCGGGCCGGGTGATGCTGCGCCCGGCGCGGATCAACGTATTGCTGGCCGGCTGCCGGACCAATGCTCGGGGGCGCGGAGTAGTTAAAGCCCTCAAGCTTGAGCTGCGGCACGCGCTGGCCGATGAAGCGCTCGATGGCGCGGATGTCGTTGGCCTGCTCGGGCGTGGCGAGCGTGAAGGCGTCGCCGACCGCCTGCGCGCGGCCAGTGCGGCCGATGCGGTGGACGTAATCCTCGGGATTGGCCGGCACGTCGTAGTTGATGACGTGCGAGACGCCGGCGACGTCGATGCCGCGGGCGGCGATGTCGGTGGCGACCATCACCTCGTATTTGCCGGACTTGAAGCCCTCGAGGGCCTCGACGCGCTGGCCCTGCGAGCGGTTGGCGTGCAGGACGGCGACGGAATGGTTGGCGGCCTTGAGCTTGCGGGCGATCTTGTCGGCGCCGTGCTTGGTGCGGGAGAAGATGAGCACGCTGTGGAAGTCGGTGCGCTCGAGCAGCGCGACCAGGAGGTCGAACTTCTTCATCATCGACACCGGATAGATGGCGTGGGTCACCGACTGGTTGACGGTGCGGGCGACGCCGATCTCGATGCGGGCGGGGTTGCGCAGGGCGAAGCGGGCGACTTCCTCGATCTCGGGCGGCACGGTGGCGGAGAAGAACAGCGTCTGGCGCTCGCGGGGGCAGCGGCCGATGATTTTCTTCACGTCCTTGACGAAGCCCATGTCGAGCATCCGGTCGACCTCGTCGAGGATGAGGATCTTGACGCCGTCGAGGCGGAGGGTGCCTTCCTGGAGGAAGTCCATCAGGCGGCCCGGGGTCGCGATGACGATGTCGGTGCCGGCCTGGATTTCGCTGCGCTGCCGGCCGTAGCCGACGCCGCCGTGGACCACGGTCGCGCGGATGTCAGTGAAGCGGCCGAAGTCGCGGAAGGCGGTCTCGACCTGGGCGGCGAGTTCGCGGGTGGGCTCGAGCACGAGCACGCGCGGGCCGCGGGCCTCGTGTTTGCCGAGGCGGGCAAGGACGGGCAGGGCGAACGCGGCGGTCTTGCCGGTGCCGGTCTGGGCCGAGCCGATGAGGTCGCCGCCGCCGAGGACGACAGGGATGGCGCGCAGCTGGATGGGCGTCGGGTCGGTGTAACCCATGGCCTTGACCCCGTTGAGCAGGGCGGGCGTCAGCCCGAGTTTGGAAAATGGCATAGCCGGCCATTACCCCGGCTTTTGCGGGACAAGGCGAGGCAAATCATCCTCCACGCGGATGGGCAGGATGACAAAGGGCAGGTTCGCCAGGAAAAAGCGCCGCTGCAGCGTGAAGGCGGTGTGGTTGTGCAGCCAGCGGGTGAGCCGGGTCTCGCGGGCGAACAGCAGCTGCCCGGCGAAGAACACGTGGTTGGGGAACCGCGCCGCCGCCTGATTCGCCAGTTCCATGAGCTCACCGGTCACGTCGTGGCCGATGGTGGTGAAGGTCGCCGCACCGCAACCGTGGGCCCGGGCCCACGCGGCGTAGCGCTCCGCCTCGGCGACGGTGTGCGCGCGCAGCGCCTCGATCTCGGCCGCGCCCTTGAAGTTGCCGGCATCCAGCGCGCCGACCTGGAGGAAGACGAAGTTGCGGAAGCCGTCGCCAAACATGCGCGGCACATGCAGCGCGGTGTGCAGGCCGAGACCGTTGTAGCCGTTGACCAGCAGGATGGCGGTGCGGGCCCGCGGATCGGGCGCGGCGGTGAACGACGCACGCGAGGTGGCCTCAAGCGCAGCGGTCGTGACCATCTCGTCCAGCCGGCGGAGCTGGAGGCTGACACCATGGTAGTGGCGCTTGATGGCAAACGCCACGCCGACCAGCAGGCCGGTGACGAGCAGCGTGGCCCAGCCGCCCTCGAAGAATTTCACGACGGTGAGCGAGATAAGAATGAAGGAGGTCAGCGCGAGGCCGAAGCCGTTGATGGCGAGTTTGCGCCGCCAGGCTGACTCGGTGCGGCGCTCGCGCCACCAATGACGCACCATGCCGAGCTGCGAAAGCGAGAAGGTGATGAAGACGTTGATGGAGTAGAGCACGACCAGCAGGGCGACGGAACCGCGCGTCACGGCCATCATGAGCAGGCCCGCGCCGCCCATGAGCAGGATGCCGTTTTGCGTGACGAAGCGGTCGCTCAGGTTGGCGAAACGGGTCGGGAACCAACGGTCGAGCGCCATGTTGGCGAGGACGCGCGGGCCGTCGAGAAAGCCCGCCTGCGCGGCGATGAAGAGCAGCGCGGCCTCGGCAGCGAGCGCGGTGAAGACAAACCCCACGCCGGGGGCGCCCCAGCCGGCGGACATTTTCTCAAAGAGCACGGCATTGAGCGTCTTGCCTTCGACGGGCGCGACGGCGAAAAGCAGGTAGGCGAGCAGCAGGCCGGCGACGGTGACGGCGAGAGACACGCCCATGTAGACCATGGTGCGGCGGCCGGTCTGCACGCGCGGTTCGCGGAGGATGGGCAGGCCGTTGCTCACAGCCTCGATGCCGGTGTAAGTGCCCGCGCCCATGCTGTAGGCCTTGAGCAGGATCGCGCACAGGCCGAGCCAGCCGAGTTCGCCGCTGACGGTGCGCACCTCGTGCACGGTCGCCGTGGCGACGCTGCCGAGCTGGAGCGCGTGCGTGCCGAGGGCGTAGAGGATCGCGAAGGCGTGGGTGCCGACGAAAACGAAGAAGACCGGCACCCAGAGCAGCACCGATTCACGGACGCCGCGCAGGTTGAGGACGGTGAGGCCGGTCACGCCGGCGAGGGCGAAGGGAAGTTTCCAGACCAGCCACTCCGGCGGCAACAGGCTGAAGAGCGCGTCGGCGCCGCTCGCCACGGAGATGGTGATGGTGAGCACGTAGTCGATGAGGAGTGCGGAGCCGGAAACGACGCCCGCGGCGGGCGAGAGGAGCTTGCTCGCGACGAGGTAGCCGCCACCGCCAGTCGGGAACAGCGAGATGATCTGCGAATAACTGGCGCAGATGGCGGTGATGGTGATGACCGACGCCAGGGCGACGAACACCGCGAGGTGCGGGTGCCCGCCGAGCGTGCGGAAGGTCTCCTCCGGGCCGTAGCACGACGAGGACAAACCATCCGCGCCGAGGCCCACCCAGGCGAAGAGCGCGATGAGCGAGACCTTGTGAAAGAGGTCGCGATCGGTCAGCGAGCGGGCGCGACCGACAAGGATGGATTTCAACGACTTGAAGAAAGTCGAGGCAGGCATGTTAAATTGTCTCCGACATGCGCCCGGCGCAGCCACGGTGTTCCCGGGGCCGCGGACGGGCGCGGTTGAATTGGGGAGACCGTGGGGACAGCCCGCTTTCGCGGAAGCCCCAGTGGATCACCCTTCCCATTGCCGACGAGGTTAGCTGACGGGCTTGGTCCTGAGAAGTGACCTTGAGCGCGGTTGCCCGCGTTCGTGCGCCCCGTCCACCGCGCGGAAGCGCGACGGAATCTGGGTCCCCCGTGAAAACGCCGAGGAAGCGGCGTTGCCTTAGGCGGTGAAAGAACGAGGCGGAGAATGCTTCGCCGGTCGCGGCGATCAAGTTTTCCAATTCCCTAGGCGGCGTAATTAACGCTGCACCGGCCGGATAGCGCGTATTTTTCACAGCCGCGCGCACTTTAATCTCTCTTTTTCCGACTTGTCCGCCCACGCTGCCTTTTATGGAAAAACGTCCGTTCAAAGAGCTGGGTCTGTCGCCGGAGATACTGAAGGCCGTCGACAAGATGGGTTTCGAGGAAGCCTCGCCCATCCAGACCGCCGTCATCCCGCACGGGATGGCGGGGCGCGACGTCGTGGGCCAGTCCGCCACGGGCTCGGGCAAGACGGCGGCGTTCGCCATCCCGGCCATCGAAAAGGTGGCCGTGTCGCTGAAGAAGGTGCAGGTGCTCGTGCTGTGCCCGACGCGCGAACTGGCGGTGCAGGTGGCGGAGGAGTTCGGCAAGCTGGCGTTTTTCAAGAAGGGCCTGATGGAGGTGCCGATTTACGGCGGACAGAGCTACGAGCGGCAGTTCCGCGCGCTGGCGGCGGGCGCGCAGGTGGTCATCGGCACGCCGGGGCGGGTCATGGACCACATGGAGCGCGGCACGCTGCGGCTCGACGCGCTCAAGGTCGTGGTGCTCGACGAGGTCGACCGGATGCTCGACATGGGTTTTCGCGACGACATCGAGCACATCCTCAAGTCGGTGCCGGCGGAGCGGCAGTGCCTGTTTTTCTCGGCGACGATGCCGCGCGCCATCCAGGAGCTGATCAAGCGCTACACGCGCAACCCGGAGTGGGTGCGGATCGAGGCGCACGCGGCGAACGCGCCGCAGGTGGAACAGATCTATTTCGAGGTGGACCGCCGGTCGAAGATCGAGCTGCTCACGCGCCTCATCGACCTGCATGATTTCCGCTTCGGCCTCGTCTTCTGCAGCACCAAGATCATGGTGGACGAACTCGACGAGCACCTGCATGCCCGCGGCTACTCGACGGACCGGCTGCACGGCGACATCACGCAGGCGCAGCGCACGCGGGTGATGGACAAGTTCCGCCGGCGCGGCTTCGAGTTTCTCATCGCCACCGACGTGGCGGCGCGCGGCCTCGACGTGGACGACCTCGAGGTGGTGTTCAATTTCGACCTGCCGAACGACGCGGAGGACTACACGCACCGCATCGGCCGCACGGGCCGCGCGGGCAAGAAGGGCATGGCCTTCACCTTCGTGGCGGGCCGCGAGCTCTACAAGCTGCAGAACATGATCCACTACGGCCGGCTGAAGATGCGCCGCGAAAACATCCCGTCGATGGACGAGGTGGAGGAGGCGAAGGGCAATGTGTTCTTCGACAAGCTGCGCGCCACGCTCGAGGAGAAGAAATTCAAGTCGCACAACCAGATGATCGACCAGCTGCTCGAGCAGGGCTACACCAGCACCGACATCGCCTCGGCGCTGATCCATTTGCTGCAGGGGCAGGCGGCGGAAGCGACGGTGCCCGCGGCGAAAGCCAAGGCGAAGGCTTTTGCCCAGGAGCGATTAGCGGCGGAGCGAAGTGGAGGGACGACCTCCCGGTCGTCCGCGGCCCGCGGGGATGCGGGCCCTCCAGCCAGAGCAGAGCGCCCCAAGGAGTTCCCCGCCGGTGATCAATTCGCCGCCCAGAAGCGAACCTACGAGCGCAAGCCGCGCACCGGCCGCGAGCCGGGGTTCACCACGGTCTCGTTCAACATCGGGCGCGCGCATCTGGTCACCCCCGCCGATCTCGTCGGGAAGATCGCCGGTGTCACGCGGCTGCCGGCCAGCATTGTCGGCGCGATCGACATCCACGAGGACCATACGAACGTGGACGTGGCGAGCGAGCACGCCGAACTGGTCGTGGCCAAGCTGGCCGGCATCCGGGTGAAAAACCAGTCGCTGAAACTGGCGATCGTCCCGGCATCGCGTTGATGCCGCGGTGGATAACGGCGCCAAATCGCCGCCGGCCGGCGTCTTGACAGGGCACGGGGGCAAAGGTATCTCCATCGCCTGTTGTCCATGGAAACCGCGCTTGATCAACCGGTGCTGGTGTTGAACCGCCTCTGGCAGGCGGTGAACGTCATTGGCGCCCGCCGGGCCTTCGCCCTGCTGGCCCGCGAGCACGCGCAGGTCGTCCACCAGACCGAGGACAACTTCCGCACCTTCTCGCTGATGGATTGGATCGATTTCTCGAGCTACAATCCGCCGCTCGACGCGCTCGAGACCGTGCGCACCGTCAACCGCCGCATCCGGCTGCCGCGCGTGATCCTGCTGACCTTCTTCGACAAGCTGCCCTGCAAGGAGCTGAAGCTGACGCGCAACAACGTCTTTGAGCGCGACGACGACCACTGCCAGTATTGCGGCCACACTTTTTCCCGCGAGCAGCTGAACCTCGACCACGTGATCCCGCGCCACTACGGCGGCAAGACCACGTGGGAAAACATCGTGTGCTCCTGCATCAAGTGCAACACGCGCAAGGCGAACCGTCTGCCGCACGAGGCGCACATGCGGCTCATCCGCAAGCCGGTGCGGCCGAAGTGGCGCCCGGTCATCTCGCTCGTGCTCGGCAACCGCGGCCACGAGAAGTGGAAGGACTTCCTCGACGTCGCCTACTGGAACGTCGAGCTGGAGGAGTGATGTCTTTCGTGTGGGTGGCGTGCTTGCACGCCACGTGGCGCCAGCGCGCAACCTGCATCGACGGGCAGCCCGCGGGGCTGATGGCCCCGCCTCCATTTTGTCAAACCCGGTAATCCTCGCGGACGGGGACAAAGATATCAATCACCCGGCAAGCCGTGAGGGTCTTGCCGCCGTGCATGACGCCGCCGGGGATGAGAGCCGCCATGCCGGGCCCGATGATGCGCGTCTCGGCGCCGATGGTGAATTCGAACCGTCCTTCGATCACATAGGTGGCCTGCTCGTGCGGGTGCTCGTGCAGCGGCACGACGGTGTTCGCCTGAAGCAGGACTTCGCCGACGGTCATTTTTTCGAGGTGGGCGTAGTAACCGTGGATGGTGCCGCTGAAGATTTCCTTGACGGGGAGGGAGGTAAGGGTGGCGAAGGGCATGATGGGATTTTCGATTTTTGATTCTCGATTTTCGATTCAATAACGCCCGGGCGGCGCAAAAGATGTCGAATTGTGCCGGCCGGTCAGTCGCCGAGCAGAGGAAGGGTGACGCGCATCGTGGTGCCACGCGGGCCGGTGGAAAGGACGGAGAGTTCGCCGTGATGGTCGGTCACGATGCGCTGGGCGATGGCGAGGCCGAGGCCGGTGCCGTCGGCCCGCCCCGAGAGGAAGGACTCGAAGATGCGCGGCCGGATGGCTTCCGGGATGCCGGTGCCGGTGTCAGCAAGGTCAAGGTGCACGACGCGGCCGCCCGTCCTGCCCTCCTCGGTGCAAAGCACGGAGAGCTCCCCGCCGTGCGGCATGGCCTGGAGGGAATTGAGGGCAAGGTTCAGGACGACCTGTTGCAACTGGCCTTTGTTGCCGTCCATCAGCAGCGCGCGGGCCGGCGCGGTGTAATTCAACTGCACGCCGGCCTGCGCGAGCTTGGCGCGCAGGAGCACCAGGGTGTCGTCGAGGATTTCCACCAGCGCCCAGCGCGAGTGCAGGGCCGTCGGGGCGCGGCCGAAGGAGAGCACGCGCGCGACGATGGCCTCAAGCTGCTCGATTTTCTCGGTGATGACCTGCAGGTCGCGGCGGCGGGGATCGTCCGCGGCGAAATCCGCGCCGAGCGGACCGTGGAGGAGCTTGATGACGGTGAGGGGATTCCGGATCTCGTGGGCGATCTCCGCGGCGAGCAGGCCGAGGGTGGTGAGGGTCTCGTTCTTGCGCAGCACCTCCTCGGACTGGAAGACGCGGGCGTAGAGCCGGGCGTTCTGCAGGGCGACGGCCGCGAAGCTGGCCAGCGCGGTGAAGAGGCGCTTCTCGTCGTCGCTGAAGCGGTGCGGCGCGCCGTAGAAGACCGAGAGCACGCCGGCGGTCGCGCCCTCGAGGATGAGCGGGGCGGCCAGCGCGGAGCAGAGCGTGCGGTCGTGGGGCAGATCGGCGGCCTCGCTGTAGCCAGGCCCGTCGATGTTCTGGAACTCGGTGGATTTGCCGGAGCGGATGACGGCCGCGAGGAGCGACTGGTCGGCCGGCACGGTTTGTTGCTGGAGCGTCAGGCCGGCGGCGGACAGGTCGCCGGCGGCGGACCAGGCGTGCAGCCGGAGTTCGCGCCGGGCGCTGTCGTAATCGTGCAGCAGGCAGAGCCGGGCGCTGAACAGCGCGCGGCCGCTCTGGGTCAGGGTGGACAGCAGTTCCTCCGAGGCGAGCTGGGCGACGAGGGCGTGGCCCAGCTCGACCAGCGTGGTCAGCTGGGTGGAGTTGGTGCGCAGTCGTTCAAATTGCCAGAGGCGGTGCAACACCAGGCCCGCCTCGGTGGCGCAGCGCATGAGCCGGGCCAGGGCGGTCTCGTCAAAGGCGCCCACCCGGTCGGCATCGAGATTGACGACCCCGATGATGCGGCCCTCGACGATCAAGGGTGCGGCCATCTCGCAGCGCACCCCCGGGCGGGCCGAGATATAGCGCGGCTCGGCGGCGACATCGGTCACCAGCAGCGGCTTGCCGTGAAGGGCGACCCAGCCGGTGACGCCCTGGCCCGGGCGGAGCGCAAAATCACCCGCGTCAAGCGGCAGCCCCTCCATCACGCAAATCTCAAGGCGGCCGCTCTCCGCGCTCAGCAGGGCGAGCGAGCCGCTGTCGGCCGGAAAGGCGGCCATGATGGCGGAAAGGATCCCGCCTTGCGCCGACTTGGCGTCGCCCGCACTGGCCGCCAGCGAGGCGATGCGGTAAAGGACACCCATTTCCGATTGCGGATCGGGGATTGCGGATTGCTTGGTGGAATCGGCCATGTGGCAGGCTAGCGACGAGATTTGGCAGTGCGAATGGAAGCGACGACCATTGACAGTATCTCGACGCCTTCCTGCTTCAACAAGGCAACTTTGGACGATTTGACGCGACCACTATCGACCAATAATTCAAGCCAATGAATGGTCTCATCGCATTCCTCTTCAACTATGCCCAACTTGGCGATGAAATCGGCCCGTGACTTGGCTCGACTGACGGCACGATAATTTGCGCTTACCGAGCAACCGGCCCGCAAAAGTTGATGCCCCAGTGTGCGAGAGATATCGTCCCTCGGTAGGGAGTCGATCAGTCGGATGATGCGCAGTGAGTAAGCCTTGGTGCGCGCGATGAATGCTGCCGGATCCACGCCAGCAAACTAGTGGGAATAATCCGCAATCCGCAATCCACGATCCGCAATCAGACTGCCACCGGGGCCGGGGTGATGACGGCCCGGAGGGCATCGCGCAGGCTGTGCAGCCGGGCGGTGTCCTCGGTCGCGTCGGGCTTCTCGGGCTCGATGTAGAACGTGTCGAGCGCGACGCTGCGCTCGGTGTTGATGCGGGCGAACGTGGTGTCGTAGCCGTGGTTCGAGATCGTCTTGACCAGGAGGTAGAGCAGGCCGATGCGGTCATGCGCCTGCACCTCGACGATGATGCGGTTGAGCGAGAGCTCGTGGTAAACCTCCACGGTCGGCGGAAAGGTGGAGGGCAGTTCCTGGCTGGCGGCGGTGTAGCGCGTGGCGTCGGCGAATTTAATGGCCTGGGCCGTGATGTCGGGCAGCAGGTCCTTGTTGTTGACTAGCGCCTCCTCAACCGTGCGCGCGAAGGTCTCCATGGCCTTCTGGTTTTGCACGACGCCGCGGCCCGGCTCGATGACGTGAAAGGTGTCGATGGCGATATGGTCGGAGCGGGTGGTGATCCGGGCGGAGAGAATGCTCAGGCCGGCCACGCTGAAGGCGCCGGCCAGCTTGTAGAACAGGCCCGCGCGATCCCAGGTGACGACATGCACCGTGGTGTAGCTGCGGTTGATGTCGTCCTGCCACTCGATGGCGGGCCGCAGCGAGCCAAGGGAGTCGGCCGCCGAGATGGAGTGCAGCAGCCGGTTGACCATCTGGATGTGCAGCTTGATCTCGGGGGCGTCAGTCTGGATGAAGTAGCGCTCAGGAAGGAGGCTGAAATGCGCGCTGATCTCGTCCGGGCTGACGCCGGGGATGGTCTGGGCGATGAGGCTCTGGCGGGTCAGTTCCATTTGTTCGTGGAGGCGGGTGTCAACTTTGTCCCCCAGGGTCAGGCGCTCGAGCGTGGTGTCGAACAGGCGGCGGTGGAGCGAGTCCTTGTAGCCGTTCCACAGGCTGGCCGAGGTGCCGCTGGCGTCACAGAACGTGTGCACATAGAGATAGCGCAGCCGGTCGGGGTCACCGACCAGCTCGGCGAAGGTGGCGGATGTCTGCGGGTCATCGAGATCGTGCTTCTGCCAGAATCGTGCCATCACCAGATGATTCTTGATGATAAAAGTCACGATTTCCCGGCTGCTGGCGTCGACCTGGAGGCGTTCGAGCACGGGGGCGGCGATGGTCACGCCGGACGCGGCGTGGCCCTGGATGCCCTCGCCCTTGCCGATGTCGTGCAACAACAGGATGAGGTAGAGGAGGGTGGGCTTGGCGGTCTGGTGCAGTTCGTCGCGGTATTTCTCGGCGCTCGGCCCGGTGGGAGTAAATAGGTCGTCGAGTACCCGGATGGCATTGAGGGTGTGGATGTCGGCGGTGTAACGGTGGTAATACTCGTGCTGGACCAGGCAGGTGAGCGGGGCGAACTCGGGCAGGAAACGGCCCAGCGCGCCGAGTTCGTGCATCAGGGCCAGCGGCGGGTAGACCCGCCCGGCGGTCTCGAGCATGGTGCGAAAACTGAGGTTGGCGTCGGGGGACTCGATCACCCGGCGGTTGATGAGATGGAGCGAAGCACGGATGAGCGCGGCCAGGTCGACGTCCGGGACACAATTGAGCTGCTGGCAATGCCGGAACACGCGGATGAGCCGGACCGGATCCTCCGTGAAAATCCCCGGATGCTCGGCGGCAAGCTCGCGGCCGCGCAGCAGGAAACCGTCGAGGCGCTTGGTGCGCTCCGAGCGGCGGGCCAGCAGCAGGTTTTTCAACGAACCGACGAAACCGGGACCTGCGGCGATGGTCAGCGCCAGGCGCCGCTCGATGACCTTCGAGATGCGGTAGATGGCCTGGGCATGCCCGTAGTAATCCTGCATGAAAGCCTCGACGCGCGCCAGCAGGGCGCGCTGCGGGTAGCCGAGGTTCGCGGCGAGCCGCGGCTGGGTCTCGAGGTTGAGCACGTCGGTCGGGTGCTTGCTCATGTAATGGAGTTCATTGCGCACCCGCAGCAGGAAGTAGTAGGCGCCCTGGAACTGGCGCAGCTCGCCGGCCGGCAGGTAATTCTGCTTCACCAGCTCCTCGAGGCGCGTGACGCCGAGCCGCACGCGGGCCATCCACACCGCGTTCTGGAAATCGCGGAGGCCGCCGACGCCGTTCTTGATGTCGGGCTCCTGCATGAAAACCGTGTCGCCGTGCTGCAGGCGGCGGCTGGCCTGGTCGGCGAGGCGCGCGGCGATGTAGCCCTTGGGATTGTCCGTGAGGTAGTGCTGGCGGTAGGCGGCGGCGAAATTCTCGTAGAGCGTCTCGGACCCCGCTATAAGATGCGATTCCAGCAGGGAGGTCTTGGTGCGGATATCGCGGACGGCCTCGGAGAAAACCTCGTTGAGGGTGCGGGTGGAGTGGCCGATTTTCAGCCCCAGATCCCACAGCGGATAGAGGATCCCGTTGGACAGATGCTCTTGGAACCGGGCCAGCTCCTTCGACTTGGCGGCGGAGGGGTAGAGGAACATCACGTCGATGTCGCTGAGCGGGTTGAGCTCGCTGCGGCCGTAGCCGCCGAGGGCGATGAGGCAGACGGGCGAGGGCGGCTCGCCGTGCGATTTGCGCCAGTCTCCGTGAGCATGGGCGAACAGCGGGTGCAGCAGCCGGTCGATCATGGCCGCGATGGCCGACACGATCTTCTGGCCCGATTCACCGGCGCGGTGCCTTTGGCGGATGCGCCCGCTTTCGGCCGCCAGAAAGTCCTTGCACGCGGCCAGCCGCGCCGCCGGCGGGCTTTCGCCCGTGAAGGCGGGGTGGCTGCTGAGGGAAGGAGTGGGGCGGCCGGTCATGGATGGGGCTTACATGAACAGCGCAACTAACTAGGGGAAGCTGGAAATGCGCGGCGCGCGGGTGAAAGCGCGGGATAATAATCTGGTTGACGGGCAAATCGTGGTTTCAATACTGCGCCTTCCCTCGCGGGAGTAGCTCAGTTGGTAGAGCACCACCTTGCCAAGGTGGACGTCGAGAGTTCGAGTCTCTTCTCCCGCTCCATTTACAATAAAGCGTCCAGGAACCACTCTGGGCGCTTTTTTGCGCCCTACCACGGCAGAGTCAAGTACTTGTGCAATCGCCGTTGCCAGACTCGTTACGCCTAAAGGCGACTGCTCTTGACCCGAAACGTCTGGTGTTTGTGTGTCTCGTGTCGACGGCATCGTGAAGGTGGGAAGCGAATTCACGGCTTGCGCGAGCGGCAATTGCTGAGCGTCGGTGTACTCTCTCATCGTCAGCTTAATGTCGCTATGCCGCATCAACTCCATGGTGACGCGAGGAAACGCGCCGTTGACCTGGAGCAGCGTGCCATTCGTTTTTCTCAGAGCATGCATGTCGAGCCGCCGCCCTTGCGTGTCCAACTTTGGAATTCCTGCCTTGTCGAGATCGCGCTGAAGCACACGCGCACGCGGCAGGCTTCCAGCAAAGCAGCGCGCTCTTCGACCGCGACTATCCGCCGGCCGTTCGTGTCGCATTTGCACCCGGTATCCGCCAGCGCCACCTCTGCCGTCGTAGTCGTTACCATTACGACACTCTGCCACGCCCTTCCTACGAGGCCCAGGAGGTCCCCGGCCGGACGCTTACACTCAATTGCCGTGGCGCGCGCCTTGTTGGCGAAGTGGTCGCCGGTCATGCGCGAGAGCTACGCCCGCTTCGACTGGCAGAAATCCGAGCCGAAGTCCCGCCTACAGGCCTTGGTCAGGCCGGCCAGCTATTTCAAGAGTGCCTCGGCGATCGCCTGCTCTACCATAGGCTCCATCACGGCGTAGCCCGCCGCATTGGGATGCACGCCGTCCTCGGAGTATCGGGGTTGCAGGCCCGGTCTCGCGTCTGCCATCGATGAAAAATAGTCCAAGTAGATGCAGCCGTGGTGGGCCGCGTAATCCTTGAGCCACGCATTCAAGGCCACGATCTTGGCCGCCGGTTGCAGTCCGGGTCGCCAAGGATAGTCAAACGCCGGCAACACGGATGAGAGCATGACGCGGATGCCGTGGGCCTGTGCCAGCTCCGCCATGGCCGCCAGGCTGCCCCTGGTCAGCTCCGGATCGAACGGCCCGGTGTTGCCGGCCACATCATTCGTGCCGGCCAGAATCACGACCACCTTCGGTCCGAGCGCGATGACGTCCTGCTGGAACCGCACGAGCATCTGGGACGTGGTTTGTCCGCTGATGCCGCGACCAACATAGTGCCGCCGGGAAAAGATGGTGCCGAGGTTGGGCCAGGCGTCCGTGATGGAATCGCCCATGAAGACCACGCGGGTTTCGCCCGTGGCCGGCGGCCCGAGCCGGTTGTTGTCCGCCCGATAGCGCGCACGATTGGCCCAGTCATTTGTCATGGCGTTCAGCTCGGTCTCCTGTTTTTCCAATGGAGGCGCAGGCCGGGACTGACAGCCGGCCAGGGCGAGCAGCCAGATCAAGGGGACACAAAGCCAGGCGGTTCGTTGGCGCAATCGCTGGAGGTATAAGGCGCAGAGCGCAAACCAGAGAGAGAGAGTCATCGGGCGTTGGGAAGGATAGCCAAGACATCTGGCGGCCGGAGTGGAACTGACTGGCTGGCTCCACTCTTTTTGCCGCCCGAGCGGGGTCAGCGCAAGCCTTGGGCTGCCTTGAACAGGTGTGGAATAGGCGTGTTAAAGGGAAGGGTTGATAGTCCGGATGTGAGGGCGGTAGGCGTCGTCTCGAGGAGAAATTGAGCCGACAATGACGCGTTGGAGTCGCCGCCGACAAAGACGTCGAATTCGCCGGGCTCGGCGCCAAAGGTCATGTCGGCCCGCCAGAAGGCGAGGTCGGCCGGCGTGAGCTGGAATTCGACGTCACGCGCTTCGCCAGCGGCCAGCCCGATCTTTTGAAAACCTTTCAGCTCGCGCACGGGCCGCGTGACGGAGCCGACGCGGTCATGCACGTAGAGTTGCACGACCTCCTCCCCGGCGCGCGTCCCGGTGTTGCGCACCCGCACGGTGACGGTGAGCGGCGCGCCCCCGGGGCGCAGCGCCGGTGCGCCAAGCCTGAGCTGATCGAAGGCGAACGTCGTGTAACTCAGCCCGAAACCGAACGGGTAGAGCGGTGTGTTGGGTGCGTCGATGTAGTGCGAGAAGTAACGGTCATCCGGCTCATCGGCGCGCGGAAGCGGGCGGCCGGAGGCCTTGTGCGCGTAGAAAATCGGGATTTGTCCGACCGACCGCGGCCAGGTGACAGGCAAATGGCCCGACGGATTGCAGGCGCCGGTTAGGACATCGGCAATGGCCGGACCGCCCATCGTGCCGGGATGCCAGGCGAGGAGAATCGCATCGGCCAGCGGTTCGGCGGACTCAATGGTGAGCGGCCGGCCGGTCATGAGCAGGAGGATGACGGGCTTGCCGGAGGCGCGCATTTCCCGGAGCAGCGCGGCCTGCGGGCCGGTCAGATCGAGCGAGGTGCGGCTCGTCGCCTCGCCGCTCTGGTCCGCATCCTCGCCGAGCACGGCGATGATCACGTCGGCCTTGGCGGCGGCCGAGCGCGCGGCGGCGAAGCCCGTGGTGTCTTCACCCCGCGTCTCGCAGCCGGGGGCATAGCGAAGCTGTTCACCGGGAAACATCTGCTCGAGCGCGGCGCGGACGGTCACGGTGTCCTCCTTTCTCCCCTGGCCGTGCCACGCGCCCAGCTGGTGGAAGGGTGCGTCGGCGAGCGGCCCGACGAGCGCGACCGTGAGGCCGGAGGTCTTCAGCGGGAGCACGCCGTTGTTTTTCAAGAGCACGCAGGAGCGGCGGGCGAGGTCGCGGGCGGCGTCGAGGAACTCGGCCCGGAGCAGCGTCGTCTTTTCGCGAGCCTCGTCGCAGTAGCGATAAGGGTCATCGAAAAGGCCGAGACGAAACTTCGCCGCAAGGATGGCGCTGACGGCGGCATCGAGCCGCGACTCGGGCACGGCGCCGGAGCGGACGAGTTCGGCGAGGTGCGGGCCGTAGGCTTCGCTTTGCATGTCCATGTCGAGGCCGGCGAGGAGGGCCTGCCGCGCAGCGTCGCGCAGGTCGGCCGCGGAGCCATGGGCCCGGAGTTCCTCGATGCCGGCCCAGTCGGAGACCACGAAACCGTGGAACCCCCACTCGCGCCGGAGCACGCGGTCGAGCAGAAAGGAATTGGAGGTGCACGGCGTGCCGTCGAGGTCGTTGAAGGCGGCCATCAACGTGCCGACGCCGGCGTCGACGGCGGCGTGGAACGGCGGCAGGTAAACCTCGCGCAGCGTGCGTTCCGACACGTCCGTGGTGAAATAATCGCGTCCGGCCTGGACGGCGCCGTAGGCGGCGAAATGCTTGGCGCAGGCGAGAATGGTCCCGGTGGTGGCGAACCGGCCATCGCCTTGAAAGCCGCGGACGCGAGCGCGGGCGATGGCGGACCCGAGGAAGGGGTCCTCGCCGGCGCCCTCGGCGATGCGGCCCCAGCGCGGATCACGGGCGATGTCCACCATCGGGGCGAAGGTCCAGTTGATGCCGGCGGCGGCGGCCTCGGTGGCGGCGATGCGCTCGGCGTGCTCGATGCGCGCGAGGTCCCACGACGCGGCGGTGGCCAGCGGGATCGGGAAGATCGTGCGGTAGCCGTGCACGACATCGAGGCCGAAGAGGAGCGGAATGTGGAAGCGCGAGGATTCGACGGCGAGGCGCTGCCACTTGCGCGTCTCGGCGGCCCCGATGATGTTAAGCAGGCTGCCGACGCCGCCGGCTCCAAGCTGAGGCGCGATGGACGAAGACGACGCGGGGCCGGTCATGTCCTGGCGCGAGGAATATTGGACGAGCTGGCCGACTTTCTCCTCGAGGGTCATGCGGCCGAGCAAGGCGCGGACCCGGTCCTCGACCGAAGCGGAGGCAACGGCAGGATCGGCCCGGACGGAAGCCGCGGAAACGAAAGCGGCGATACAAATGACGGCAATGAGCGCGACGATACACTGGGGGCGATGGGTTGGCATGGGAGAAATTAAGAGGAACAGGCGCGGATTTGGGCGAAGGCGGTTGTTGGGAGGCCGGGCGTTCAGCGAGCAATCGGGACGATGACCGGCTGGCCGTCGACACCTTCCGCTGTGGTGGTTCCCGAGTCGGATATGAGCTGGACGACGATCCGGCGCGTTGGTCTGGCCCGTTGGCCTTCGGTGTGCGCGACCGTGACCGTGACTTCGCCGCCGTTCCGGGCAGCCTCATACGTGGTCAGAAGATAACCGCCCGTGTGATACGCAAAGCCGTCGCCGTCGTCCTCGTAGAGCCGGCCGGAGGCGTGTCCGTGCTCGTCGAGCGAAACCAGAAGCGTGAGCGGATCGAGCGACTCCTCGGCCGTGCTCTGGACCACGCGTCCGAGGGGGACGATGGCGCCGCCGCGCAGCTTCACGTCGGGCTGGAATTTATCCGCCGCGGAATTCTCGCCGACCAGTGAAACCGTGCGCCAGATGCCCTGCGGCAGGCTGGGGTGCTCCGCCCATTTCGGCACCACGAGCAGATCGTCGCCGACGAGAAACGCGCGGTCCTCCGCCCGCAGCGCCGGATCGCGCACATCGGCGAAGAACACCGGGCGCATGACCGGAAGTCCGCTGAGCGAGCTGTCGCGAAACAGCGTGTAGAAATAGGGCAGCAGGCGATAGCGCCGCTGGAGCGCGATGCGGGCGACGCTCTCCACCTCGGCCCCAAACGCCCAGGGCTCCTTCGGCGGCAGGTCCTTTTGCGCGTGCCCGCGGGCGAAGGGAAAGAACGCGCCCATGGCGATCCAGTGCGCCCACAGCTCGCCGGTGGCCTCCGCGCCGAATCCGCCGAGGTCGGGGCCGTTGAACGGCTGGCCGGACAGGCCGAGGTTCAAAGTCATGGGTATGGCCAGGCGCAGGTGTTCCCAGGTCGAGGCGTTGTCGCCGGTCCAGGTCGCCGCGTAGCGCTGCCCGCCGAGGAAATTCGAGCGCGTGAGGACGAACGGCCGCAAGCGCGGGTTCGCCGCGAGAATGCCGTCGCGCGTGGCGCGCACCATCAGCATTCCGTTGACGTTGTGGTAGCGTGCATGCGGCCCGGCCGGGAGTCCGCCGCCGCCGCGGTGCCAGTTATGCAAGGGCATCGTCTTGCCGGGCACATTGAAGACGGCGGGCTCGTTCATGTCGTTCCACACGCCGTCAACGCCCTGAGCCATGAATTCGCGGTAAAGCCCCGCCCACCACGCGCGCGTTTCCGGCCGCGTGAAATCGGGAAACACACAGTCGCCCGGCCACACGGCACCGTGATAGGCCCCGCCGAACGCATCCTGGACCCACGCGTCCGCGGCGGTGCCGGAATCGTAGACGCGGTAACCCGGTTCGGCCTTCACGCCGGGATCGATCATCCAGACGCTTTTGAAACCACGCTCGTGCAGGTAGGCATTGAGCGCCTTCGGATCGGGGAACTCGCGCGGGCTGAAGGTGAACACGCGGAAGCCGTCCATGTAGTCGATGTCCATCCAGATGACGTCGCAAGGGATCCGGCGCTTGCGGAATTCGTCGGCGATCTCGCGCACGCGGGCGTCGGGGTTGTAGGACCAGCGGCACTGCTGGTAGCCCAGCGCCCATTTCGGGGGGAGCGGCATCGTGCCGGTGAGCAGGGCCAGCGCCTGCAACACGGCCTGGGGGGACTCGCGGTTGATCACGAGGACGGGGAACGACGGGCCGTCGCTGGTGAATTCGATTTTCCCGTCAAGCGCGAGCTCGGCGCGCCAGGGGCTGTCGGCGATCACACCGAAGGCGGTGCCGTCCGGGCGTACGGCGAGCACCCAAGGGTGGGACTGGTAAAGCCGGCGGCCCTGGTCGTCACGGTAGCCGAAGTTGTCGGTGTTCCAGAGTGTGATGGCGCGGCCGTCGCGCAAAAGCGGTCCCGCCACCTCCCCGGTGCCGTAGAGACTGGTTCCGGGCGGAATGGCGATCGTCGCCCGGGTGCGTGTTTCACTGAACGAGAACTCCGGCACCACTTTCCAGCCGGCGGGAAGGGACCGGGAGGGGGCGGGGCGCTCAAGCAGGCAGAGTGACGGCGGCATGCGTTCGAGCGGGAGATCGGCGGGCAGGAACAGCGCGATCCCTTCGTTCATCGAGCCGGCCAGGCCGGTCGCACGCGGGACAAAGGTTTCGGCGACCGCCGGCGGCGTTGCGAGGGCGAGGGCGGCGACGAATAGCGCAGGGTAGCAGAGCCGAGGAAAAGATGTTTTCATCAGAGTAGAGCGAGGGGTGTCCCGTGACCGGTCAACGCGAGGGAGCGGGATCGGGCTTGAAGCCAATCGCGTCCAACGCCGGCTTGATCTCGGGGTTGGCCATGAATTTTTTCCAGACGAGGCCGGTGCGGTGATTCTCGATCATCACCACGATGGGCGCCTGGTTCAACGCCATATAGTCCTCGTCGAACCAGTTCTGGGTCTCGTTGAAACCGTCGTGGAAGCCGTAGACGCCCCACGTCTTCGCCCCGAGGTCACGGTAGAAGTGCCGGAGGGCGGCCATGGACTCGGCCGGCGTGTAGGGCATCGAGGCGAGCGACGCCATGATGTTGATGGTGCCGTTGTCGTCGCGCGGCAGGGCGCGGCCGCCACCCGAGTTGACGCCGGCGGAGCGGCCCCAGCAATTCGCGCCGTAGCCGGCGAACTTCCGCGGGTTGTCGATGGCATAGGCCTGTTGGATGAGCGCGATCGCGCGGTTGTTGGTGAAATAGTTCGTGTAGCGGTCGCGGAGTCCGCGCGGATCGAAGCCCATGAACGAAAAATGCGTGAAGAACAGCTCGGCGCCGCTGCCCTCGCCGGCCTCCAGCTTGACGCCATAGTAGCTGTGGCCGTTAGTGAAGTGGTCGCCGTCGGTCGTGCGGCTCCACGCCTGCCGGTAGCGCACATGGCGCTCGGACTGCCCGGCCCAGCCGGTGTGCCACAGGCTCGCCGGCACCGGGTGGGTGGGGGAGGCGATGGCGAGCAGATAGATGATCATGGTTTCGTTCCAACCAATGAGCGGGTGGCTGATGTGAAAACCGTGGTCGGGCGACCAGTGCCAGTAGAGCACGTCGCTGTCGGGCGTCTTCCGATACCAGTCCCACTCGACCTCGCGCCAGAGCCGGGTGGCGGTCTCGCGGATCTCGCGCTCGGCGGGGGTGTCACGGTCGAAATACTGGCGGGCGGCGAGCAGGCCCTGGATCATGAACGCGGTTTCGACCAGGTCGCCGCCGTCGTCGTATTTGCCGAAATACGGGATGGTCCTGCCGGTGCGGCCATCGAGAAAATGCGGCCAGGCCCCGTGGTAGCGGTCGGCCCTGGCGAGGAAACGGACGATGCGGAGCATTCGCCCGGCGCCCTGCTCGCGCGTGACGAACTGCCGCTCCGTTGCCGCGAGCAGCGCCATGACACCGAAGCCGTTTCCACCCACGGCCATCAGGTTGGCGTCGCCGGGGGTGATTTCCGGCGCCAGTCCGGCGTCGGGGTGGCCGACCTCCCAGTAATAGCGGAAGCAACCCGCCTGCACCATGTCGAGCAGCTCGTCGTCGCTCATCGGCCGGGTGGTCGCGCTGCCGGCCTCGGAAAACGGCGACTCGTTGCCGGCCAGGCTGACGGCACTGACCTTGTAGAACGCCGTGCGCCCCGGTTCACCGGTGAAATCCTCGTAGCGCGTCCGGTCGCCGCGCTGCGTGCCGACGGGCAGGAATTTCTTCCCGTCCCACGAGCGATAGATGCGGTAGGCCAGCAGGCCGGGGGCGTCGCTGGGCTGCCAGGTGAGGTCGCAGTGCCGTTCGTAGGCCTGGACGGCGAGAGCGTGTGGCGCGGGCGGGGTGCTCGCGTCCGGCGCGGCGCGGTCGATGATGATGAAATCATCCAGAAAAATCGTGTGCTCCACCCCATCGTCTAGCCCCTGCATGAACGTAACGCTGACGGTGCCGCGGACGGAAAAGGTCCGGTCATCCGTGCCGTTGTAGAGGGAGTCCTTCCCATCAATATTGAGCATCACCCGCACCCATCGGCCGGCCGGAATCCGTTCCGAACCCTGCACGAGAGTGACCGAGACCGATCCCTGGCCGGCCTGGTCCTTGGCGTAGAGCCGGGGCGAATTGGCGGCGGTGATTTCGGTATCGGCGTAGCACCAGAAGGCGAGCGTATCGCCGGGCATTTCAAACTTGCGCCAGTCACGGTCGGCCGCCTGCAGCGTCATCTGCCAGTCGCCGCCCGGGGCGGATTTCCAGTGCAGGCGCAGCGCATTGGGCGGGCTGACGAAGTGCCCCGAGTCCACGGGGAACCGGCCGTCGACCAGTTCGAGGGTGCTCGGGGCGATGAGGCTGGCCTCGCACCGCGAATAGCCGCCGTCAGCCGGGGCGTTGGCGAACAGGACATGTTGATCATAGGGCGCCGCGGCAATGGCCGGGATCGCGCCCAGCAGGGTGAGTGCGCCGACGGCCGGGTGGAGAAACCGGCTGGCGACATTTGAGGGAATCGCAGTTTTCATGGGCATGGGGGATTCCCGGGTTATCCGAAAGTCGCGAGGGCGTGATGGGGAGACACTAGACAGTGACCGCCAGTGCCTCCGTGGCGGCCTTGGCTTTTCTTTCCGCGAGCAGGGCCTTGATCTGGTAGGCGCGGTCCTCGGTCAGCGGGTATTGGAAAAGCAGCACGACGCTGACGAGGCAGAGGATCGGCGGCAGCCCGATCTCCCAAAAACGGATCCAGAACATGGTCGCCTCGGTCTGGGTCGCCATCGACTCGGTGAAGCCGGTCAGCCGCAGGAGATAGCCGCTGGCGACCGAGGCGATCGAGACCGCGACCTTCCACCACCAATTGTAGACGGCGAAGTAGATGCCCTCGCGCCGGATGCCGGTCGCATACTCGTCCTCGTCGCAAATGTCGGAGATCATCGAGTTGACGAGCGAGAAACAGAACACCATGCCGAGCGAGAGGCAGATCGTCGGAATGAAGGTCAGCCAGGGATGAGCGCGGTCGTAGCACACGATCTTCGACAGGTTTCCGAGGATGATGATCCCGAAGGAAAAGAGGACCGTGAACCGCTTGCCGAAACGCCTGGACAGCCAGGCCATCGGCATCACGCCGGCGATGCCGATGGCCGCCCAGAGGGTGCCGTTCTGGGCCATGAGGGTCGAGGCGGGGTCCTTGTCGCCGTTGAAGATGTAGAAAATCGAGACGAAGTTGCTGAAGCCCATGACCAGCTGAAACCCGACGATCAGCAACACGTAGGCGACCACGAGCTTGATGAAGACGGGATTGCGGTAGGTGATTTTGAAGCTTTCCCAGACGGGGATCTTTTCCTGGGTCCTGGTCTGTTTCAGCTTTCCCTCCTTGCAGACGGCGGCGCACACCAGGGCCGACACGGTGAGGATCACGCTCATGCCGACGCACACCCATTTGATTCCCGCCACCGAGTCGCCGCCGAAGACGGGCCGGTTGGCGAGGTAGTAGATCCACGGGAGCGTGAAGGCGCCCACATTGCCGATGAAACTGTAATAGGCAAAGAGGCTGGTCTTCTCGTGATAGTCGTCAGTCATCTCCAGCCCGAGTGCGCCGTGGGGAATCGAATAGATCGGGACGACCGTGTAGAAGAAAAGCGAGGCCACCACGAAGTAGCCGAACATTGCCGGCTGGCTCCAATCCCGCGGCACGGTCCAGAGCAGGGAGAACGAGATGCCGATGAGGACGCCGCCGACCACGAGAAAGGGAATCCGCCGGCCGAAACGGGAGCGGGAGTTGTCGGACAAATTACCCATAAACGGATCCACGAACGCATCCCACAACCGCGGCAGCGCCTGGGCGTAGCCGATCCAGATCGCACTGATGCCCAGTCCGACGACGTAAACGAGGCTGGTCAGTTGCCCCACGGAGTTGACTGCCACGATGGTGACCACCCCTCCCATGCCGTAGGCGATCTTCTGCGTCACCGGAATCCGGTCGGCCGCGGCTGTCGTGCGCTGTTGTGGTTTGGCCATCGGTTTGGGGTGGGGTCAGAGCTCGATCTCGATGCGATTCTCGGGGCCGGTCAGCAACGCGGCGAGCACCGAACCGGCGCAGCGGAGGCCGCCGGCACGGTAGGGATTCGGGTCGCGCCGCGCGCCCGGGAGCGGGGTGCCGTTGACGCGGACCGCCACGGGCGAAAACGTCCCGGCCCGGACGGAGTAGACGAGGTGCACGGGCCGGCCGAGGAGCTGGGTGTCGACCGTCAGGCCATCAAGGCTGCGCGGCAGCACCGGATCAAAAATGACATCGCCGAAGGATTCGCGCAGGCCGAGCAGGCAGGAGCGGACCTTGTGGAGGTAGAGACCGGGGCCGCTGGAGTAGAGGCGCCAGCCGCCACGGACGGGCACGTGGCCGGCGCGAAGTTCGGGCCAGCGGGCCGTGGCCTCGACGCGGTCGGCGAACCCGGCGTCGGAGCTGGAGAAATAGACGTTGCTCTGACGGGCGACGGCGCCGGGGACGACGTGTTCGAGCCCGACGGGGTTGATGACCTGGAGGGCTTGCCAGAGGCGATCAGCGTCGCCGAGCCTGGCCATGGCTTCAGCGTAGCGGATGTGGGCGTGGACGTACTGGAGGCCGATCTCGCGGCCGACATTGGCGGCAGTGTCGGCTCGCTTGAACAGTTTCTCGAGGCCGCCGTGATACACGGCGGGTTCGCTCATGAGACGCACTCCGTCGCTGAAACGGAGTTCGGTCTCGATGAGTTCGGCGTGACGGAGCGCCTCCCCGGGCGTGAAGAGCTCGGCGAGGATGGAGCGGGTCATCGGCAGGAGCCGGTAGCGGATGCCCGTGATCCGGTCGGTGGGGTGCAATAATGGACGGAACCGGCCGTCGCCCTCGTTGACGAGAAAGCCGGCGACGGTGCCGTCGGACAGGGCGAGCCGGGCAAAGTCGGCGCGCATGCGGGCGAGTAGCTGGTCGAGGCGAAAGGCGCGCGCGGACTCACCGGCACGGCGGCTGACCTCGGCGAGCTGACGGAAGGCATGATAGGCCAGGCCGACGGTCCAGGTGCTGATCATGCGAGTGCGCATGGCGGGATCGGCGGGCTGGAGCGTGTCGTCCCAGTCGCCGTCGCCGTAATTTACGAGCGCAGTGCCCGGAATAAAGCGAGCCTCGCAGTGGTCGACGACGCGGTCGCAGTGGACCCAGACGGAATCAGCCGGGCCGGTATCGGTAAATTGCACGGGATCGGTGTAGCCGAGCACCGTGTGGAGAAAGGCGAGGTCGTTGCTCGCCTCGACATAGTCGCAAAGCGCCTTGACGGGCCAGAAGCAGACATCGCCGTGACTGTGGGCCTGCTGGATGAAGCGGAAGGGCGCGAACATGAACCACTGCGGCCAGCAGCCGGCGACGGCCGGATCCCTGGGGTGGCGGGCGTATTGCTGTTCGAAGACGGTGGTGAGGATCCGGCGGACGGTGGGGAAATCCCCCCGCATGAGGAGCCATTCGACGGAGCCCTGGCAGACATCGCGCACCCCCCAAGCGGCGCCGCCGTATTGTTCGAGGCCGTGCGGAGCGGTGAAGTGGATGGAGGCGTTGTGGGCAAACCAAGGCAACACCTCGTTGAGGCGCGCGGCACCGGCGTCAGCGGAACCCTGCAGGCGCAACAGGGCGGCGGGCGGACGCGAGGGGGCGAGAGCAAGGGCGTATTCGCTGCGCGCCCGGACGACAGCCTCGGGCAGGGCGGCGCCGCTGTGGGAGACGCCAAGCATGATGAAGGCGCAGCGATCCACGGCCTTGGTTTGGAAGGCGGCGTAAGGGCCTTGCCGGGCGCTGCCGTCGGTGTGGATGAGTTCATCGCCGCCGTGGGCGGTCAGAAGATCGGCGGAGGACGCAGCGAGCGCGAAGCAGGTGCCGGGCAGATGCCGGGCGGTGAAGCCGTCAGCGGCGGGCCGGGCGGCGATCCAACCGTCGTCGTGGATTTCGATCTCGCCGGCCGACTCGAATTCCTGCGAGCCGAGCGCGAGCTGGTGGGTGACGAGGAACTCGGCGGGCGGTCCGGAGATGACCCGCAGTTCGAGGAACGAGGCCGGATCGCGGTCGGAGCACCAGACGCGAGCCTCGATGACACGGCCGTCGAGCCGGTAGATCCAGCGAACGGCACCGGGTTCCATCGCAAAGGCGGAGGGCACCCCCAGTTGATGCCAGGCGGCACCATGGAGCAGGAAGACGCGCTGGCCGCTGGCGCGAGTGACGTTGAGGTGGTTGCGCACGACGCTGAGGAGGCGGGCGAGGCTTGGGTTGCCGAGGTAAGACTGGGCGCCAAAGATGCCGGCGGCATAGCAGGTGAGACCGAACTGCTGATCATCGATCCAGTGCGCCTTGCCGCTGCGCAGAATGTGGCCATGCGGGCGGTCGATGATGGCCTCCTTGTCACGCGAGACGACGTGGGTCTCGTCGCCGTGGAAGAAAGAGAGGAGGCAACCGCCATCGGCGACCTCCTCGTGGCGGCGGGAACCGGGAAACCACGCGGACCAATCTGCGGCGGCGGGCCGGGCGCCGTGAAGCCAAGGGGCGCGGGTAAAAAGGGCATCGCCGTCGGCAGTGCGGCCGAGGGGAGCGTCGGGGCCGAGCCAGGTGGCCGGCAGGAGGTCGTGTAGAACGGAGACATCGGCCATGGACGAGGCGGCGGGGTGGTCCTCGGCGTAGGCCGCGACGAACACGAGCTCCGCAGTGGCGCCGGGGGCGAGTGTGAGGGGCCGGCTCTGGAGACCGGCGAGAGCGAACTCGTATTGCAGGCGCTTCGAGGGCAGGGCGGGCTGACGGACGGCGGCGGGTTCACCGGTGAGGCGGTGATCGGCGCCGAAAAACTGCCAGCCATCGGTGCAATAGGCGGCGGCGCCTTGGGCGCAGGCAACGGCGAGCCAGGGATGGCGGCCACCGGCCATGGGTTGGTTCTGGCGGGCGAGGACGAGGTGGCCGAGGCGCGGGTCGACCAGGGGCAGGAGGTCGATATACTGGGACGCGTAGGCCTCGTTGTTGCGCACGGCGCCCTCATCGGCGAGGCCGAGATCCTGCGCATGGAGCAGGTCGATCCTTTGCATGATGGAGCCGGTGTTGCGCAGCCGGACGCGCCAGGCCCAGCCGGATTTGGCGGGATGCAAGCCCAGGGTTGTGGTGCATTCGAGCGCCGGGCTGGTGACGGCGGTGCGCCAGGTGGCAGCGCGACCGTCAGACGAGAAAACAAGACCGGGGCCGACGAGCGGGACCCAGCCCGCCGGGGCGCCGCTCTGGTCCGTCCAGCGCACCAGCAGGCGGAAGAGGCCGTCCTCGGCCGGTCCGGGCAGCAGCTGGTTGAGCATCGTCTCGCGGTGCCGGAAAGCGTAGAGGGCGCCGGAAGGCAGCAACTGGGCGCGCAGACCGCCGGGGGCGGTGAGTTCCAGCAGATTGAAATCGGCCGCAGCGCGGAGACGAAGAAGCACGGTGGCGGATGGACTGGGGTCCATGGCGGAGGCGCGGGGCGCGCGGTGGAATACAGGGAGAAAAAGCTATGGGGCAAGGCGCCGGCCCTGCCGGAAAGAGAAACGGAGGCCAGCGAAGTTGGACCGCTGGCCTCCGGAAGATCAGATCAGTTTAGAACGTCAGGCGCATCGACAGACGGAACGTGCGCGGGGCCGGCAGGTAGTAACCGTCCGCGATGTGGATGCCGTCGGTGCCGGTATAACCCCAGTGGTAGCTGGTGACAATCGGTGTGGTCCGGCCCAGTACGTTGTCAATGTTGAGCGCGAAGCGCGCCGGGATATGGCCGAACTTGGTCTCGTAGGCCAGCACCGCATTCGTGTTGGTCACGGTCGAGCCGAAGTACTCCTTGTTGTCGAAGATGCCGGCATACGCCTTGCCCGTATAAGCCACGCCCGCACCGGCGGAGAAGCCCTTGAGGACCTCATCCGTAAAGGTGTAGTTGGCGAAGAAGCTAGCGGTGTATTTGACCAGACCTTGATTTTTCGCGCCCGGCAAAGCCTGAGCGAGCGCGTTCTGCACGCCGGCGATGGCGGCGCGCAAGTTGTCCCGCTTGCTGGCATCGAGGGCGTTGTTGTTCACCACGGCGTTCCAGCCGGCCAGATTGGCTGCGACATAAGCGCGACTGCCCGGGTAGTAGTCGACGATCGTCGCGTCCGGCTTGCCGAAGCTCGCCTGCAGACGGAGATTCTTCGTCGGATTGGCCGTGATCTCGAATTCATAGCCGGTCACATCGAGCGACGTGGTGTCGGAGAACGCGATGCTGCCGCTGCCGGAATCGGATGGCAGACCTTGGGCGTTGTTAAACTGCTGCCAGATACCGCGAATGCCGACCGGATTTTCGACGAGGTGGCCGACAGATTTGGTGTCGTAGCGGATCAGGGTCACGTAGTACTTGCCGTCGCCCGGGGAGTAGCGGAAGCCATACTCAAGACCCTTGCCCGCTTCCGGGTTGGGCCGCGATCCGTCCAGATAGGGCTGGGAACCGGCGTGCGGCGGCTGGATGTTCTTGGAGTAGTTGGCGATGATGCCCAAGCCCGATTTAAGGTAATAGAGGCCGCCGGCGGAATAGGTGTTGGCGCTCTTGCTTTCGTTGACGACATGATCGGTCAGGTTGGGTCCGCGGCGCAGTTCACGCAGGTGCTCGGTGTATTGGTCCCGGCGGGCGCCCAGCGTAATGGAGAGCTGGTCGTCGAAGAACCGCGATTGCGACATGAAGGCGTAATCCTTCAGCTTGAAGGTGTCGTCGAAGTCGAACCAGTAGCCATCCGCCTTGGGCAGGTAGGCGATCGCGCGGCCATTGGGCGCAACTTCCGGGGCATTCATGATCTGGTTGGGGCTGTCGAGATAGATGCGGCCCCAGATCATGTTCTGGACCCAGTCGGCCGGGTTGGTGATCGTGGTGCCGTTGCCGACCTGGCCCAAATACTGGCGCGCGGACTGTCTGAGGTCCTTGCTCGACGCGGAGACGCTGAACACCTGCTTCCAGGCGGCGCCGAAGAGGGTGGAGTCGAAGTGATAGTTCAACTGGCCCCGGATCTCGGTGGTCGAGCGGTTCTGCGTCTGCTTGCTCAGGAAGAAATCGGCAAACGCCTTGCCGAAGTTCGGATTGCTCGAGCCATTCGGGAGCTGCTTGTTGATGTCGATCGCGGCGCCACCGGTGCCTTCGTAATCCTTGGCGGTCTGGCTGTCGATGTAGCGGTAGATCGAAGCGGTGCCTTCGAGGTTGTTGCTGAACTTGTGGTCGAGATAGGCCGTGATGTCCTTATATTCGCTATTGGACTGGCCGTTGCCCCAGCTCCAATCCCGGCTGGGGAGCACGGGGACGTTGGCGGTCGAGGCATAAGTACTGTGCCACGGCAATTTGACTTGGGAAGGATACCAGCCCTTGACGGGTTGATAGTTTAGCGCGGCCCACGTCTCCGTCTGGCTGGTGGTGGAGGCCCAGCCGCCGTTCCAGCCCATGAGGGCATTGGACCCGAGGCTCGGAATGTAGACCCAGAACGGATTCAGCCAGTCGCCCCAGGCGCCGGCGTTTTGGATGTGCTCGGTGCGGGCACTGCCCGTGGGCGTGGCGCCCCACGTCTGCGAGGCGGTCGTGCCGTCCCAGCCGGAGAGCTTGTCACCAATTGAGGACGAGATCAGCGTATGGAAGACCTTGGCATATTCACCCTCGACGCGAAACGTGGTGTTGTCGGAGATCTTGTAGAGCAGGGCAACATCGGCCGCCTTGATCTTGTTCACATCGTTTTTGCGCCAGCCGTGATTGTTGTCGTCCACGGCATTGATGCGCAGCGCCACGCTGTCGTTGATCCGGCGGTTCAGGTCGAGCGTGAGACGTACGCTGCGGCTGTCGTCGACCGTGAGGTTCGTCTCGACGAAATCTTTGTCCGTCCGGGGAATCTTGGTGTAGGAGCTGAGCGAGCCACCGACGGTGCCCAGACCGAAGATGATGGAGTTCGGGCCGCGGAGGAGTTCAATGCGCTCCACGTTGTAGGCGTCCTGATTCTGGTAGAACGAGAAGTAGTTCCGGGTCGGCCCGGGACCACCCTGCTCGCCAGCCCCAGCCCCGCGGTAGTTGAACGACCAGTCGTGGAACGCCGAACCGCCGAAGCCTTTGCCGGCATTCGGATCCTCCGGCACGACGTTCGGCGCCCACTTCAGCGCCTCACGGACGTTTTGGATGCCGAGGTCATCGATGAACGCCCGGGTCAGGGACGAAATCGACGAGGGCGTGAACTTGATCGGCGTGTTCGTGCGGCCACCGGCGAGCGAGTCAACGGCGATGTAGCCGGTATCCTTCGCGATGTTGACGACGAACGTCTCGAGGACGATCGGCTTTTCAGCCGGATCGACGGCCTGGGGGGCCGGAGCGGTCTGGGCCATTAGCGAGGCCGTGGAGGCCAGCACTAACGCGACTAGTGTATGGGGGTATGTTTTCATAGGTGCTCTGATTAGGGAGCGGTTTGTTGGGGGGTTGGTTGACGGAAAAAACCGGAGGGGTGTGGTGGGCTGCGGCAGGCCGCGGGACGTGCGATATGAATGAGACTGGAGAGCTGGATACGGGTTCCTGGGTTACGAGAGACGAATGCGGCCGAGTCGGTATTCGCCGGCGCGCAGCGACACATAGGACCAGTTGAGCTTGAGCATGGGGTCCCATTCCCTGGTGCCTCCCGCGAGGACCGCCGGGCTTAGGCCGAACTCGAGGCCGGGCTTCGGCGTGAGTCCGATGCTTGACCACGGGATCGTGGCCTCGACGGTGTAGCCGTGGGTGGTGGGCGTGATGTGCGCTTCGTTGGGGACCTTGTGGAACATCTCACGGGCGCCGGCGCCAACGCGGTAGGTGAACTGGTAGTCCTTGGGCCCGGCCCAGACCAGGCCGTCGCCGTCGGGATCGAGGTAGAGCTCGACGAGCTGGTTGCGCTCGGGCGGCTGCTTGTAGCCGTCCGAGGTGTCGGTGATCTCGGCGTGGAAATGAAGCGCCGCGGGATCCCAGGTCACGGCGAAGCGGAATTCGAGCGGGGCGTCGCCGGGGCGGATGTCGGCCTCGGAGTCCTTGAACTCCATTCCCGACACCGTCTGCCAGTTCCACTGCGCGCGGGGCAGGGCGTCGGCGACGGCCAGGGCGAGGCGCGGCGGCGACGCGGGTTTGTCCGCGGCAAGTTCGCGTTGGGCGATGATGGAGGTGTTGGGTCCGAAGGCGGCCTCGCCGAATTCGGCGATCCTCGCCCGACCGGTCTGCACGATCGGATCCTGCTGGAAGGCCAGGCGGATCGCGTCGTGCACCAGCAGGTTGGCGGCGGTGATGACGTAGGCGGCGGCGGATTCCGGCGTGGCCGCAGGGTTGCCGGGAAGAGCGAACGTTTCGCGGGGGAACTGGTCGAGCTGCAGGACGGGCAGCAGCGAATTGGCGGGGATGACGCTCTGGTCAATGAGACTGGCGTAGGCAAGCTGGCTGGCGGAAGCGCCGGAGAGGATGGCGCGCTCGTCCAGCCAGAGTCCGGGTAGCAGGGCACCGGCGACATCGGCCGGGGTCAGCACCTGGACGAAGCCGAACGGCTGGGTGGACCGGGTCAGGTTGCTCCAATCAGTGGCGGGGCGCACCCCGGCGGCGATCTGAAGGAATACCGTGAGGCGGGAAGCGGAGCCCAGTTCCAGGGCCGTCGCCGGGAGATTTTTCCAGCTGACCTTGTCCAACTGACGGGTCGCCTCGGTCTCGAGGGCCGGAAAGGTCTGGCGCAGGGTGATGAGGCTGGCGGCATACTGGGCGGCTTCCGCCCCGTGATCGGGGGTGGCCCCGGTCGCAAGCAGCGCGCGTGCGGTGCTGATCAGGTCGTTGGCGGTAAGGAGCCCGAGCTGTTGCGCCGCGACGAGGGCGGTGAGTTGCAGGCCGGCGCCGGCCGGTTGCGACTGCAGGGAGCGCCAGGCGTCGCGGGCGCGGGCGAGGACCTGGGCCTGCTGGTCGGCATCGAGTTCGCGGGCCGTGGAGAGGAAGCCGGCCTTGGCGAGGGACAGCTTCGCCTCGGGCGACTGCATGAAGAGCCGCCAGACAAGTCCGGTGCGTAAGTTCTCGGCCTGCACCACCGAAATGCCCAAATCAATACCGAGGACGTCGGAATTCACCCAGCCGGTATGCGGATTGAATGCGTCGACGAAGCCGTAGCGTTTCCAGAGGCGGTCGCCGTAGGCAGTGCGCAGGTGGTGGAGCACCGCAAGGGTTTCCCGAGGGGCAAAAGGCAGGGAGCCCGCCGTGGCACACGGCACAATCGTGCCATCGGGCGCGTTATTGCCCAACGTCCGCGGCGGGCCACCCCAAATCTTGTAATCGGTGGCGGAATCGGAGGCCGTCAGGCCCCAGAGCTTGTCGCTCCAGGCGGGAAATTCCGGACGGAGGTCGAGGCTGAACTGGCGCTGGGCGAGCGTAGCCAGCCGGGTGTTCTGGAAATAGTCGACGGAGGCGTCGCGGCGGTTGCGCAGATCCAGGAAAGCCTGGGGGAACTGGTGAACAAACAGCGGCGACTCCTGGAGGTAGACAAAGTCCTGGTAGCGTCCGATGGGCGCGCGCTCCCAACTCCGCCAGTAGGCGGCCTCGAGCGGCCGCGGGGACAGGCCGAGGGCCAGGAAGCTCATCAGGATGTGCTCGGAGTATTTGTTCCAGCGGTAGCGCGAGAACCCGGTTTCGTCATGCCAGCTCAGCGAGACGAGCTGTCCGCCGTTACGAAACCAATTCCAGTCGACGTCGCCCAGCAGGCGGTTCACGAGTGCGGTGATCTCGGGATCGGCGAAATATTCGCGCGCCACGATCGCCCCGGCGTAGAGCAGGCTGGAGTCGATGGATGACAACTCGCACGTCCAGGCGCGGGCGCCGGTGTCCATTTCCATGAAATGGTAGAAGAAACCGTGCTGGCGCGGCGCCTGGGAAACAAGAAAACGCAGCGCTGAGCGCACATATTCGATGGCCTTGGCGCGCGACACCCAGCCGCGTTCGACGGCGATGGCCCAGACGTTGAAGGCAAAGCCGGACGCCGCGACGCTGGCCTTGCCCTCGCTGGCGGAGCCGTCGGCGCGCGCGCGGTCACGCACCAGGCCGGTGCGGGGATGCGCCTGCTCGACGAAGAATTTAAAGCCCGCGTGTTCGATCTCGTCGAGCAGCTGATCGTCCGCCGGGCTCAAGGCGGCCGGCGGGTGAGGTTGGGCGGCAGACGCGGCGTGGAGCGCCGGCCCGCCAAGCAGGAATGACGCGCAGCAGGCGGCGCCGAGCGCAGATCGTGCGATAACGAGGAAAGCCTTGCCGAAAAGCATGTCTGGCCGTGCTGGGGTGGGTGGATGCCAATGCAGGGGCGCATCGGCGGGGGCTGGTTGACATTTTTCCGCAAAAATATCGCTGCAACAATGCAATGCAAAGCTTTGCAATCACTCTCGATTACTTCGGTGGCGTTCCGGCCTATTTGCGATCGATTGGTCGAAAGGGGCGGGTTGACTCGCGGATCATCATGGGTGCAGGCAGATCGTCCGATACCACCCGCCGGGGGCGTCCCGGATCGTTGGCCGCCTCCACGATCAGACCCACCGCGCGTTCGGCCAGGTCGGCCAGGGGCTGGCGGATCGTGGTGAGCGACGGCTGGCAGGCCGTGGCCCAGATGCCGTCGTCGAACCCGACAATCGAGATATCATCCGGACAGCGCACCCCGGCGAGATGGGCGGCATGCACGGCGCCAAAGGCTATCTCGTCGTCCGCGCAACAGATGGCCGTCGGCCGTTCGGCGCATTGCAGAATTCGCTGCATGCCGGTGCGGCCGGTCTCAGTGCTGAAGGCACCGCTGAAGATCCATTCCGGCCGCGGCAGGGCTCCGGCTTTTTGCAGCACATCGAGATAACCTTTTTTCCGCTCGTAAGCGTCCCGCGAGCCCTCGGGGCCGAGCAGCAGGCCGATCCGGCGGTGGCCCAGCTGCAGGAGGAGGCTGGCCACGGACCGGGCGCCCGACAGGTTGTCCACGCCGACGACCGGCAGACCCAGCGCCTGAACGTCGGTCTGTTCGGGCAGGGTGGATTTGGTCAGGACGATGGGCCGGCGAAAGCCTTTCAGTTCTTCGAGCGCTTTGTGGCTGAGCGGTTCAGCCAGGTAGATGATACCGGCGGAGTTCAGGCACAGGCGCTGCATGGCCTCCCGGAAGCTGGAACTCTTATCCGCCCGCAGGGTTGAGATTTGGAGCCCCCAACCTCGGGCCGCGGCTGCATGCAACGCGCCCGCCAGGAACCGGCCGTAATACTCCGAAAAGAAGATGTTTTCGTCCAACGGCACGACGACTGTCAGCGTGGCATTGATGCCCTTGCGTAGTATGCGCGCCCCGGGGTTCGGGGTGAAATGCTGCTTCTCGGCCAGATCCATGATCTGCTTGCGGCGGTCGGCGCGAACCAGGTGCGCGGTTTCGGGTCGCAACGCCCGCGAGACCGTCGAAGGCGAGACCCCGAGACTGGCGGCGATTTGCACAATGCCCATCTTGTCGAGGCGAGGGGGGCGGAAGCGGGGCATGACAAGGTATGCTGTGGCGATTCCCACTCGCGGCAAGCAAACGTGTGCAAGCGTGATTACCTTCAAACAGGCGGCTTGCTGTTTATTGGCAGCCGGTTACGGCGGACCGTCGCGCTGGCTATTATTTGGCTTCAGTGGGAACCATGGAAGGTGCGAAACGTCTTTAGGAACATGCTGACCAAGAGCCCGCCTTTCGCTGATCAGCCCCCCATGGGCTTAGACGTTGCGCACGACCCGGGACTCATTAGCTATTTTGCATAATCCATGGCCTCCCGCCCGCTAATCGCCGCCTCGGTCTGTCTGCTCACGTTTCTTGGGCCGGCCGGCGCCGCCAGCACCCCCGACCGGCTCGGCGGACTGCTGGCCAATTCACCGTTTGGCTCGCCGCGGGCCGGCACACCCGGCAGCGGGACCGGCGAGCCGCTCGAGTTTCGCGCCGTGCTCGAGGAAAATGGGAACAGGTTTTTCAGCATTTATGAAACCACGGCGCACCGGTCGAACTGGGTCGATCTGAACGACCCCGTGAACGAGTTTTCAGTCAAGGACTACGACGCGGCGCACGACAGCGTCACGGTCGAGTATCAGGGCAAACCCCTGAAGCTGGCCCTCAAGCGCGCCGCGCCGGTCGTGGCCGCCGCGCCGGCCGCGCTGCCCGGCAATGTCGCCCCGCCGTCGAATCGAAGCGCCCAGGTTGTCCAGACTCCCGTCCCCGCGCAGCAGCTCCAGCAGATCCGCGACGAAATCAACCGCCGCCGGGCCTTGCGCCAGCAACAGCCTGTGACCACCACCACCACGACCATCACCGTGCCGCCACCCCCGCCTGTCCGACCTTAAGATGAAATCCGCCTCCGTCCGCGCCTTCACGCTCATCGAGATCCTGGTGGTCGTCGCCATCATCGGCCTGCTCGCCGGGCTGCTCTTCACCAACACCGACAAGATTTTCGGCCGGAGCCAGGACGTGGTCGCCCGCGTGTTTGTGCGCGACTCGTTCAAGACGGCGCTCGTGCGCTATAAAATCGATCTCGGCAGCTATCCGTCCACCGCCGAGGGCCTGGCGGCGCTGTTGACCGCGCCCTCGAATGCCGCCGACCACTGGCACGGGCCCTACGCCGAGGTCTCCGGCAGCCAGATTCCCCTCGACCCCTGGGGTGAGCCCTACCAATACCGCAACCCCGGCACGCACAACAAGGACGGCTACGACCTATTCTCGAAGGGGGCCGACAAAACCGAAGGCACGGCGGACGACATTGGAAATTGGTGACTTCACTCTCCGTCAACGCGCCCGGGCCGCTCCGACCGGCGCCACGCGGGCGCCGCACCGCCTTCACGCTGGTCGAGATTCTGCTCGTCATCAGCCTGCTGGGCATGATCGCCCTGGTGCTGGTCAACAGTGCTTCCGACCTGTTTCGCAGCCATGAGCCGCGTCCCGACGATGTGTTCTGGTCGGCGGTCACGGCCGCGCGCCAGCTCGCGCTGGAGGGCAGTCAGACCGTCACGTTGCGCTACGACCAGGAAAAGCGCACGCTGACTTGGGCGGCCGCGCCGGAGACCGCCCGCTCGCTCACCTATCCCGGCCGGTTGCTGGAATTTCTTCCCGTCACGGGCTCGGGCACGGTGCTCCTCGGCGGCCAGCTGGCCGAAACCGGCAGCCTGCCGCTCATCCGGTTTTTCCCCGACGGCAGCTGCGACGCATTCCGCGCCCAGTTGACCGATGCCACCGGACGCCGCGTCGTCCTGGCGATCGATCAGTGGACCTGCGCCCCCATGCTGGCCGCCGAAACCGCCAAATGAACCGCCCCCGGTCAAACCTCCGCGCTTTCACCCTGATCGAGGTGCTGATCAGCCTGGCCATCTTCGCCCTCGCGGCCGTCGTGCTCGCCGCCGCCTACCTCAACGTCCTCGGCGGCTACCAGGCGGTGGCCCGCCGCCAGCAGGGCGAGGAGGATTGGAAACTGGTCCGGGCGGCGGTGCTCACCGAGTCCGACCGCACGAAGATCGAGGCGGGTGGCCGGTTCCCGCTCGCCGACGGCACCTACCTCCGCTGGACGTGCACGCCGAGCCCGATCTGGCGGTGAACGGCGACAGCCGCGCCCGCGACCAGAGATTGCTGCTGCTGCGCCCGGGCTGGTCCGACCCGGTCGAGCGCGACAAACTGCGCGCGGCCACCCAGCAGCGGTTCACCCAGAAGCGTCCGCCATGACGCCCCGGGCAAAATTCCCTGGCGGGCGCCGCGGCTTCACGCTGATCGAGCTGTTGCTGGCCATCGCCATCATGGCGATGCTGCTCGTGGCGCTGTTCACGTTTGTCTTTTCGATGGGCGAGATCTGGGGGCAGGGCAGCGAGAAGCGGCTCTTCGAGCAGCACGTCAACGCCGTCACCCGCCACCTCGAGGCGATGTTCCGCCGCGCCACGCTGCCGCTGGACGCCACGGCCGCCGCCGAGCCGTTCACGATCCGCGAGGTGCGCACGGCCACCGCCGGCACCGGCAACCTGCTCGGCTTCGACCTGGCCGACGGCGACCGTCTCCTCGTGTGGCCCGGCCCGCCGCTGCCCGGGGTGCAGTGCTCGCTCGGCCTCGAGTCCAACCGCGGCCTCATGCTTTACTGGCAGTCCACGCTGGAGCTCCACCACGACACCGAGCCGCCGCGCACCGTGCTGGTCTCGCCGTTTGTCACCGGCATCACTTATTTCTACCGCGACCCCGACACGGGCGCCTGGCGCAGCGACCCGGCCCTGCAGAAAACCGCCGGGGGCCACTGGCGCGTGCCCGACAGCATCAAGCTCACCTTCGCCCATGCCGGCGCCACGGCCGAGCGCACCCTCACGCTGCCCGCGCGGAACGGCGCGCTGCCGCTCTTCTGACCATGAGGGCCCGCCTGCCGTTCCGGTTTTTCCTTCCGTGGCACCCGCGCCGCGGCTCGGTGATCCTGTTCGTGCTCGGCGTCATCCTGCTCACGGCGTTTCTTCTCACGCGCCTCATCGACCGGGCCGGCGGCGAACTCCTCGCCGAAACCAAGGCCGCCAGCCGCGCCGCGTTGCGCGACGAAGCCTACTCCGCCCTCGAGGTCACGCTCGCCGTGCTGGCCGACGTCTCCACCAACGACCGCGGCCTGCATGCCCCCGCGCAGGGCTGGGACGACCCGCTGGGTTACGCCGCATACGAGCCGCCCTCGGGTATGACGGCCACGGTTTCGTTCGAGGATGAAACCGGCAAGCTGCCCCTCGCCAGCGTCAGCGAGACGGGGCTCCAGCAATATCTCGTGAACATCGGGGTCACGGCCATCGACGCCGAGCGGCTGTCCGACGCGCTCCTCGCGTGGACCAAGGCCGACTACCTTCCGCGCACCACCGAGGCCGACCCCCGTACCTACGAAAACGCCGTGCTGCCCTATGCCCCGCCGCACCGCGCGCTCCGCTCCTTCGAGGAATTGCGCGCCATCGCCATCATCCGCGAACTCTTTTTCGATGCCGACGGCCAGTGGACCGAGCTGGGCGATCGATTCCGCGCGGACGTCTCGTTGCAATCCTTCAACCGGGTGAACGTCAATTCCGCCCGGCCCAGCGTGCTCGCGGCCCTCGGCGTCGACCCCACGCTCGCCGTCACGATGGCCGATGAGCTGGCCCCCCCCACGGACGCCACCCGCGACCCCAAGTTCTACCGCACCATCGCGGAGGCGGTCGCGGAGCATGGCACCGGGCTCACGACGGCCGGCCTCGGGGCCGACGTGCAATGTCTCCGCGTCCGCGTAACCGTGCGGCAGGGTGCGCGCGTCTTTCAGCTGGAGGCCGTGGTCACGCCAGGCAGCAGCCGGGCGCAGGCTCCGGCCCAGGCTACCACGCCGGCCACCGCCCTCCCCCCCACCCCGGTCGATCCCCGCGCCATCACCAGCAAAAGTATCGACTATCCCTTCCGCATCCTTGAACTTCGCGAAACCGACGGGCCCGCCCAATGATATGCCGCTGGCAAGCACTCCAATCCTGAATTCCTCCGCCCGCCACGGAGCCGTCGTGCTCGTGCCCGGCGAGAAGTTCTTCATCCGCCGCGTGCCGCTCGCCCCGGAGGCTGATGCCGTCGCGCAGGTCGGGCTCGCCCTCGAGGGCCTCTCGCCGTTTCCCGCCGGCCAGCTCTACTTTGGATTCCGCCCCGATGCCGCGCGCACGTCGGCCCTCGTTTTCGCCGCCTACCGGAAGAATTTCACTGCGGAGGAAACCGCCGGGTGGAACGGGGCCGCGGCGGTGCTGCCCGATTTTGCGATCTGGCTTTCGGCCGGCGATGCGCCCGCCGCGGGCCTCTGGGTGCGCGAGCAGGAGGGGCGGGTGGAGGTGGCCGCCTTTGACGGCCGCAGCGCTCTGCCCGCCGCGCTGCTGGTGCGGCGGACGGGAACGTCCGGGCGCGATGCGCTCGTGGCCGAGGCACGCCGCCAGGCCGGCCTGCCGCCCGGCGCGCCGGTGAAGATTTTTCCGTCGTCCGCCATCGAGACCGTCCGCGAGAAACGCGAACTGGTCCTGCGCCTGGCCGGGGGCGAGGCCGAGGCGCGCTTCGACGAGGCCGCCCTCGGGCAGGCGGACGTGCGCGACAAGGCGGTGCTCACGGAGCACCGGCAGACGCACCGCCGGGACACGCTGCTCTGGCGCGGGTTCGCCGCGACGCTCGGCGGGCTCGCCGCCTGCCTCGCGCTCGAGCTGGGCCTGCTAGCGATGCGCGGCTGGCTGGGCGTGCGGCTGAAGGAAATCAACGACCAGAAGGCCACGGTGGAGCAGATCGACCTGGCGCAAAGCCTGGCGAAGAAGCTCGAGGATCTTTCCGCCCAGCGGCTGCTGCCCTTTGAGATGCTCGACGCCGTGAACAACAAGCGCCCGAAATCCGTCGAGTTCACCCGCGTGAGCACCAACGGCCAGTGGCGGATGGACATCGAGGCGCAGACCACCAACGCGGGCGACCTGCCCGAATTCGTGGCCGAGGTGCGCCGGCTGGCCGGCATCGAGCACCTGGAACTGCGCGACCAGCGCCTGCGCGAGGGGCAGACGACCTTCCTGCTCGAGGTGACCTTCAAGCCCGGCTGGTTGAACGCCGCTCCTTCGCCAGCACCAGGCACCGGGGGTTCTACGCGCGGCTTGCCCAGCCCTGCTGGTGCTGGGCAGCGACAAACGCGCCAGACCAAGCGGCGTCCTAATTCAAGCAGGGAAACTCCGCGGCAAGCTGCGGGGAATATTTTAGCATTCAAGACGGGAGGCGGCGCATGAAGAAATTTTTCTCGACCCGTTCGCTGCGGGAACGCCTCCTGCTGATGGCCTTTGCCCTCATCGCGTTCGGGTGGTGGGCGCCCGTTGCCCTCGGCCGGCTCGGGGCGCTGCGGCGCGACTGGTCGGCCCTGAACGCGGAGCGCGCCACGCAGCAGATGTGGCTGTCGCACCGGGGAGAAATCGAGGCGCGCGCCGCCGCGGCCGGCCGTACGCTCGATCCCGCCAAAACCCTCGATGCCTCCCAGGCCTTCGCCGAGCTGAACCGGATGGCGGCGGGTCTGACGGCGGAGATCGGCGCGCAGCGCACCGAGCGGACGGAGCAGTTCGCGCTGCACAGCGTGCAGGTGAGCATCCGCCGGGCGGACCTCGCCGGCCTCCTGCACTTCTATGATCAGCTCGGGGAGCGTGCGCCCTATCTCGGCATCGAACAGTGCGTTGTATCGGCGGACCGGGCCAATCCCGGGCTGCTCAATGCCGTGTTCCGCATCTCCTCCATCGAGGCCCTGCGGCCGGCGAAGTGACGCCGTTTTTTACCTGGAAATGAACTTTTTTATGATGCTCCGGTCTGATTACATTCTCGCGCGAATCGGTTGATCAAACTAACCTGCCACCATGAATGGTAACACATTCCCCGCCGTCTTCGACGGGATTGCTCCGGGGAAATTAGGACACCGCCCGACCAGCAGCATGTTTGCGGGGCCATGCAAACCACAGTTCGAATCCCCGAAACTTGCGCCTGGGAGTGGCGTTGGTGGAAAGGCGGTGTTCAAAACGACCAGCCCAACTGCCTGGCGGAGGTGGCTGTGTGGTGTGGCGATTTTCGGGACGCTGGCGGCCGGCGCCCTGGCCACGACGGTGGTGCCCCCGGACTTCGAACAGATGGTCAACGGCTCCGACTACATCGTGCGGGCGAAGGTAAAATCCGTCTCGACGGAAATCCGCACCCGCAACGGTTTCGAGCGCATCTACACCAAGGTGGAACTGCAGGTCTTGGAAGTGATCGCCGGCACGCCGCCGTCGCCCGTGGTACTCACGATGCTGGGCGGGAAAAGCGGGGGAAGGGAGATGATCGTCGAGGGCGCGCCGAAATTCATCGTGGGCAACGAGGACATCCTGTTTGTGCAGGGCAACGGGACGGCCGTCACCCCGCTCTATGCCATGATGCACGGGCAGTATCCCGTGCTCCATGACACGGCCAAGGGGCGCACCTACGTCACCCGCAGCAATCTTGTGCCCCTGCTGTCCACCGCCGAGGTGTCCCAGCCGATGGTGGAGGGTGCGCCGGCCGAGTTGCTGCGGCGGCTGGTGAATCCGGCCCAGGCGCTGACCCCGGCCCAGTTCATCTCGTCGATCAAGGCGGCCCGTCACGACAATCCCACCCGTGCAAATGCTCTCCATTAAACCGCGTTGGCTTGTCGCCGGGCTCGTCGTGATGACTCTGCTCGGCACCGCGGCGTGGGGCTACGTGCACATCACCGATCAAAGCGGTATCTACGTGATCGTGTATGATCCCGGGACCATCGCGATGCAGTTGAAGATAACGCAGCCCCCGCCGGCGCCGCTGAACGACAAAGCCGCCGACTACAACGCCAGTGTGCTGACCGCGATGCAAACCTGGAACTCCCTGCTCGGCGTCGTGCAGCTCAAAGGCATGGTCGATGGCTCACTCGCCTATGCCAACGGCAATGGCGTCAATGAAATCGTGATGGACAGCAAGGTGGGTGGGGTAGACGATTTCCAACCTGGCATCCTGGCGTTGACCGTCTCCTACACCAACGGAGGCAACACCCGCGTGGAATCCGACATTGTGTTCAACAAAGCCTTCACCTGGGACTCCTACCGCGGTCCCCGGGCGGGTCACAACGGGAACGTGGACATCCAGCGCGTGGCCCTGCACGAGCTGGGCCATGTGCTGGGGCTGAACCATCCCGATGATGTCGGCCAGGTGGTGACCGCCATCATGAACAGCCACGTCAGCGACGTGGACGTGCTGCAGACCGACGACATCACCGGCGCCCAGGTGCTCTACGCTTCGCCGGGATTCGTGCCGGCCAACAATAATTTCGCCAACGCCGCCACACTGACCCTCAGTGGCACCAGCGCACAGGCGACCGGCAGCAATGTCGCCGCCACGAAGGAAACCAATGAACCCAGCCACGCCGGCAACGCCGGCGGGCACTCGGTCTGGTGGAAATGGACGGCCCCGTCGACGGGCAGCTTCGGCGTGACAACCCTAGGCAGCAATTTCGACACGACGCTGGCGGTTTACACCGGCGCGTCGGTTTCGACATTGGTATTGATCGGTTCCAATGACGACCAAGAACCACCGCAACCAAATTCCACTCCGCAGCGCAAACGAACGAGCCTGGTGAACTTTACGGCCACCAGCGGCGTGACTTATTATTTCGCGGTGGACGGCTGGAATGAGCCGACGGATGCCTTCGGCGCAAGTTTTGGCGCGGTCACCCTCAGCCTGGGCGTCCCGCCAGTGATCACGACCCAGCCGGCCAGCCAGTCCGTAACCGCGGGGAGCAATGTGACCTTCGCTGTTGCGGCCAGTGGTGATCCGACGGGCTATCAGTGGTCTTTCGCCGGCACCACCATCAGCGGCGCCACCAGCGCCACCCTGGCTTTGAATAGCGTGCAAGCGGCCAGCGCGGGTTCCTACTCCGTCGTCGTTTCGAATGCGTTTGGCTCCGTCACCAGCAGCGCCGCCACGCTCACCGTGACGGCGGCGGTGGTGGTGGCTCCGCCGCCGGCTCCCTCCAGTGGTGGTGGCGGCGGGGGCGGAGCGCCCAGCCTCTGGTTCTACGGGGCGCTGTCGCTCCTCGGCCTCGGCCGTCGAATCTTCCGCCGCCGCGAATGACCGGCATGAGGCTGCCCGCCAAGTTTGACTGGCGCAGCCTTCCGTCGGGTTTTATCGCGGTGTTCCTGGTGGCGGTCGTCATCGAGTTTAATCCCGGCTGGCGTGACGTCCTGATCTACGACCGGCACGCCGTGATGTTGGGCGAACTCTGGCGGATGTGGACCGGTCACTTGGTGCATTTCGGCTGGCCGCATCTGGTGGCCGACGCCGGGCTGCTGGTCATCCTCGGCTGGCCGCTCGGGCAAAAGCACAGGCAGTTCAGCTGGCTGGCCCTCTTTCTCATGCCGCCGTTTATTTCCGGCGTGCTGCTCTGGCTCGATCCGGGGATGACCCGCTATGCCGGGCTCAGCGCCGTGGACCTGGGACTCCTGCTCTTTCTTGCCGCCAAGGGCTGGCAGCAAGACTGGACCGACTGGTTCTGGCCGGCGGTCCTCGCGATCTATGTCGCCGAGGTGGTGCTGGAGATTGCGAATGGCGGGCGCGGCGGCGGGATGATCCAGTTCGACGACCCGAGCGTGAAAGTGGCCACGAGCGCGCACATCGCCGCCGCGGCCTACGCGCTGCTGGCCTGGGCGGCGGGGCGTTTTTGCCAGCGGGCCATGGGCCAACCAAAACCGACCGTCTGATGCCCGAAATCCCCGACTCGCGGTGTCCAATCTTTAGGGGCAGGTCAGTAGTGGGCTTCACCCGATTCCACGGACAGTGATTCCGGGGTGATCTAGTTCAGTTGGGATTCAAAGATGATCGGGCCTCTGATAGCCAAGATTGGAGTGCAGCCTGCCCCGCCCTAGAACTTGAAGCTGGCGCTGACCTGCAGCACGGCGGAGACGATGGCGTAGGCGATGAAGCCGACGAAGAGAAAAGCGAAGATCATCACGCCATTGATGATGAGGGTGGTCATCGCCTCCAGCCGGCGCGATTGGATCGAGGTGTAATTCCGGGCGATGTCGTTGAGACAGGGGGCGAGCTTGCCGGTGCTTTCCCCGACGGCGAGGCGGTCGATCATCAGGTCGGGCACGTAACCGGTGCGCGAGAGGGCGGTGGAAAGGCTCTCGCCTTCCAGCACGCGGTCGGTGGCGGCGTGCAAGGCGGCCTGCACGCTGCGATTGCCCACGGTGCGCACGGTGAGGCGGAGCGCCTCGGCGGGATTGATGCCGTTCTCGAGCAGCACGGCGAGGGTCTGGGCGAAGTTGAGCAGCGCCGCGTCGATCGCGAGCCGGCGCACGCCGGGCAGCTGCACCAGCCAGGCATCGGTCGTGGCCTTGCCGCCCTCGGTGTTCCGCCAGCGCCAGAACAGCAGCGCGGTGAACACCCCCAGCGGCAGGATCACGATGCCGTAGCGCAGGAGCAGCTGGGAGGAGCTGACGAGCAACTGGGTGGCGAAGGGCAGCTTGCTGCCGAGCGAAGTAAGCAGCCCCTGCAATTTGGGGATGAGATACAGGACAAAGAACATAATGACGCTGAAGGCCCCCAGGATGACGATCGCCGGGTAGATGAGCGCCGTGACCAGTTTCCGCTGCAGCTCGCGCTGCTCGGTGTGGTGGGCGATGAGCCGGTGCAGCACCTCGTTGAGGCTGCCGGTGGCCTCGGCGGCGCGGATGAGGCTGATGGTCTGCCGGTCGAAGACGCGCGGCAACTGCTCCATGGCCTGCGAGAGCGGCCGGCCCTCGCTGAGGCTTTCCCACACCGCGGCGCTCAGGCCTTTCAGGTGGCGGTCCTTGAGCCGTAGCGCGAGCAGGCGCACGGCCTCGCCGGCGGAAAGGCCGCTGGTCGTGAGCTCGGCGAGCGCCTGGAGGAAGGGCAGGAAGTCCTTGCGGGAAAATTCCGCGCCGGCACCGGTGGCGAGCGAGAACGGGCCGGATTCCTTCGCCGCGGCGGGGGCGGCCGGGCGGCCGTTGGCGCCGAGCTCGTCCAGTTGCAGCAATTGCAGGCCGCGGACGGCGAGGAGGCGGAGGGCGTCCTTGCGCGACGGGGCGGTGACCTCGGCGGCGGAGGTGCGGCCGGTGGAGTCACGGGCGCTGTAGGCGAAACGGGGCATAGGAATCAGAGGACAAAGGTCAGAAATCAGAGGGCTGAGGCAGAAATTGGTGATTGCTTGGGAAACGGCCCACGGGGACGCGGGCCCTCCAATTTGGATGCGTCAGCGGTCGGTGACGTTGATGACCTGGAGCACCTCGTCGAGCGTGGTGAGGCCGGCGCGCACCTGGATCCAGCCGGACTGCGCCAGCGTCCGCATGCCCTGGGCGCGGGCGCACTGGACGAGCGCGCGCGTCGGCTCGCGCTTGACGATGAGGTCTCGCAGCTCGTCGGTGGGGCGGAGGATTTCGAAGAGGCCGACGCGGCCGCGGAAACCGGTGTGGCGGCAGCGGTCGCAGCCGGTGGCGGTCATCAGCGTGGTGACGCTGGCCACCTCCGCGGGATCGAGGCCGAGGATGGCGATGGCGTCGTTGAACCGGGCGCGGTTGACCGGCTCGGGCTTGGAACAGTGCGGGCAGAGCCGGCGGACCAGACGCTGGGCGATGACCAGTTCGAGGGCGGAGGCGGTCAGAAATGGCTCAATCCCCATGTCGACCAGACGCGTGATGGCGCCGGGGGCGTCGTTGGTGTGGAGCGTGGAGAAGACCAGGTGGCCCGTGAGCGAGGCGCGGATGGCGATGTCGGCCGTCTCGCGGTCGCGGATTTCGCCGACCATGATGACATCCGGGTCCTGCCGGAGGATGTGGCGGAGCGCGCTGGCGAAGGTGAGGCCGATCTCGGGGCGGACCTGGAGCTGGTTGGCGCCGGGCACCTCGTATTCGATGGGGTCCTCGACCGTGACGATGCGGAGGTCGGTGGAATTGATCTGGCGGAGAAAGGCGTTGAGCGAGGTGGACTTGCCCGAGCCGGTGGGCCCGGTGACGAGGATGATGCCGTGGGGATAGGCCAGCACGCGCTTGATCTGCTGCTGATCGGTCTCGCTGAGCCCGAGGCCTTCCATGGTGTAGGCCTCGCGCTTCTGGTTGAGCAGGCGGAGGCTGACGCTCTCGGCGTAGATGGTGGGGATGGTGGAGACGCGGATGTCGAGGGAGCTGCCGCCGGCCTTGAAGTTGATGCGGCCGTCCTGCGGCAGGCGTTTTTCCGAGATGTTGAGGCGCGCCATGATCTTGAGGCGCGAGATAATGGCGTCCTGGTAGCGGAGGAGATTCTCCGGCACGGGCACCGGTATGAGCAGGCCGTCCACCCGGTAACGAATCCCGAGCTGGCCCTCCTGCGGCTCGAAGTGAATGTCGGTCGCGCCGTCCTCGATGGCCTGCGTGATGACGTCACTGACGAAGCGGACCACGGCGGCGTCCTCATCGGCCTCGATGTCGCCGCCGATGGGGGCGGCCGTGGCGGGATCGGGTTCATCCTCCCCGTCGAGGCTGCCAGCGCCGACGCCGTAGTGGTCGAGGATGAGCTGGCCGATGCGCTCGGCCGGGGCGAGGTGCCAGTGCAGCCGGCGGGGCGTGAACGTGGCGATCCAGTCGGTCATTACCTCGTCGGGCAGCCACGGCGTGGCCAGGTTGAGCTGTTGCTCGTCGGCCCCGGCGACGGCGAGCGGGGCGAGGTGAAAGTCGCGGATGAGGCGCGCAGGCAGCAGGGGAATCGCCGCGGGCTCGATGCGGAGATCGGTCGCGACCGGCAGGCCGGAGGCGCGGGAGAGTTCGAGGCGGGCCTCGGGTTCGCCCAGGCGCAGGGCCTCGGCGAGCAGGGCGGGGCGGCGGGCGCGCGGCGCCTCGGCGAGCGTGCGAAGCTGCTCTTCGCTGAGGCGGGACGCCAGGGCCGCGGGCAGAAGGTTGGAGACGGGCGCAGGCATGGCGGCGCGAGACGCTTACTTGATCTTTTCCAGCAGGCTGTCCTTGGCCGGCTTGGTCGGGTCGGCCAGGAATTGATTGATCTGGTCCTTGTTCGAGAGTTCGTTGATTTTCCGGGCGGTGTCGGTGGTGCTTTCGCCCGGCGGCATCACATGCGGCCGGATGAAAAGCAGCAGCTCCGTGCGCTCGATGTCGCTGCCCCGGCCCCCGAGCAGATGGCTGAGGATCGGAATCTCCCAGAGGAAACCGAGCTTGGTGCGGTCCCGCGTGTGGGAATTGCGCTGCAGCCCGCCGAGCACGATCATCTGACCGTCCTGGACGTTGACAAAGGAGTTGGCCTCGCGATGTCCGATGATCGGTTGCTGGTTGTTGTCGACCGTGACGTTGCTGATGACGTCGTCCACGATCTGGTCGATGGTGAGCTGGATGCTGCCGTCGTCGCCAATCAGCGGCGTGACGGTCAGCGTGATGCCGATGTCCTTGTAGGTGACCTGCGAACTGGTGGTAAATCCGGAGGTCGAGTTGGAGGCGACCGCTTGGCTGCCGGTGATGATGGGCTGCTGCTGGCTGACGACGAACTTGGCCTCCTTGTTGTGGGTGGTGACAATGGTCGGCGCGGAGAGGATCTTCACATTGTGCTTGGCGCCGGTGTTGCCCATGGCGGCATTGAAGGCGAGGGGATTGACCACGCCCCCGGTGATGTTCCAGCCGGCGATGCCGTTGGCGTTCGTGCCGGTGTCGAAATTGGTGATGGCGGTCTGGCCGCTGGTCGGATTGGTGGCCACGGTGAGGTTGAGGGCGTTGATGCCGCTGCTGTCCTTGTCGCTGAGCGTGACCTCCGCGATCACCACCTCGATGCGGACCTGGGCGAGCAGGGTGTCGATCTTGGCGACGAGATCGTTGATAAGCCGGATGTCGTCGACCGTGCCGGAGACCACCAGGGCATTGCTGCGATCATCGGGCAGAATCGTGAGCAGGGCGCTGAACTGGTTGGAGTTATCGGCGGCGAGGGCGGGGTTGGCCGAGTTGATCACCACCGGCGTGGGCGCGGCGACGACCGGCCCCGCACCGGGGGGCGGAACGGTGGCGGCGCCCACCTGGTTGCGGCGGAGGTTGGGCTGCTCGGTCTGCGTGGTCTTGGCGGCGTTGTTCTGGCCGGAGACCAGCTGGCTGAGGATGGTGGCGACATCCTTGGCGGTCGCGTGCTTGAGCTTGATGACCTCGTTGCGGGTGTTGGGGGCCGATTTGAGGTCGAGCTTCGCGATGAGTTCATCGAAGAAGGGATACTGGCGGGAATCGGCGACGAGGGTGATCTGGTTGGTGCGGTCGTCGGCGTTGTAAGTGGTGAGCGAGCCGAGCTGGTTTTGGAG